>Ga0209635_10002575_pt1 | contig 13943 bp, 14 predicted proteins | sample DeeMarSWOR230_32_FD_187463 | JGI IMG/M metagenome (GOLD analysis project Ga0209635, IMG submission 187463) | Marine sediment microbial communities from White Oak River estuary, North Carolina - WOR-2-30_32 (SPAdes) (version 2) | ecosystem: Environmental > Aquatic > Marine > Intertidal zone >... | reverse complement strand
GGAAATGCCCGTGTTCCTATGACTGGAATGATTATGGGTGCCGTCTTAAACATAATACTTGATGCGATATTCATCATACCGCTGGGTATGGGGGTGAAAGGAGCAGCACTGGCGACTGTGATAAGTCAGCTAGTTACCGCCCTGTACTTTCTAAACTATTACTTCTCCGGTAAGAGTTTCCTCAAAATCCACTTGCAGAACATGATTATTAAATGGGATATACTGAAGGCCATACTTGCCATAGGCATAGCCGCATTTGCCATGACAGTAGCTGGAAGTCTATCAGCAGTTTTTGTCAATAGAACGCTGATCACTTTCGGCGGTGATTTAGCTATCTCTAGCTATGGACTTATTCAGCGCATGATGATGTTTGCCTTGATGCCAAGTATGGTTATCGGACAGGGTATGCAGCCTATTCTGGGTTTCAATTACGGCGCAAAGCGCTATGACATGGCATTAAAAGCCATAAAGATAGCTGCTATTGCCGCAACAAGCTATAGCATCATTGCATTCTTTGCTCTCTATTTCGCCCCGGAGTTCATTCTTCGTGTTTTCACTACTGATAATGAACTTATTGCTTTGGCCGCTTATGCCGCCAGGCGTATCTTTTTTGCAAAGTATTTGATCGGCTTTATCATGGTCGGCTCTACGGTATTCCAGGCGACGGGTAAAGCTCCTCAGGCATTCGTTGCGGCAATAGCCAGGCCGGCTCTGTTTTTGCTTCCTTTAGTGCTTATATTGCCAAACTACCTGCAACTTGACGGCGTATGGCTAGCATTTCCAATTACAGATGTGCTTACCTTCACACTTGTCCTTGCTCTTCTCATCCCTCAGATAAAGATGTTTCGCAGGATGGAATAAGGCAAGCTTAATCGGGAGTTGACTCTCACTTCAGAAAATCATCCAATAATACTGCGGCTCGTGACTTGCCAACCCCAAACCAGCAACATATACTTGACAGGGTAAGACTAGATGCTAGAATAAATCCATAGATGTCAAACAAGTAAAGAGGTGCTGAAATGAAGAGACTAATAATTGCTATCTTGGTATCAGTGCTGGTCCTGGTACTCTTGACACCAGCCGCGCTGGCTGAACCCAACAAAGATAAGCCATTGCTGGCGACCGGTATCGAGCTGGTAAGGAAGGTCACCCTGCAGAGCAGGCCTGGTGGCGGTGGCGGAGGGAGAGGCAGGCCAGTCAGGCAGGCAGCCACCGGTGTGCTGGGTGAGCAGCTGGGCATGGGAGACAACAAGTATGCCATCCTGGTCGGTATTTCCGATTACCCCGGTGGAGCAAATGACCTTGAATATTCTGATGATGATGCAGAGGACATGCGTAGCGCCTTAATAACAGTATATGGGTATGGCGCAAACAACATTCATCTACTTCTGGATATGAATGCCAGTTTTACTGCGATTCAGGATGCCATTAACGACATCAAGTCACAAGCAATGGCCGACGACGAAGTTGTCTTCTTCTTTAGCGGGCATGGCGCCAGTGGCAGGGCAGATGATGGTGACAGGGAAAAAACTGATGAGGCAATTATTAGTCATGATGGCAATCCCTCCGGCAGCTTGATTGCCATATGGGATGGGCAGCTAAAGGATTGGTTTGCTGACTTCAATACCTCAAGGATTATTTTCATATTTGATAGCTGCCTTGCTGGCGGTATGACCGACCTAAAGACTGACGGAAGAGTCATCAACATGGCAACTACTGAAAAGGGCACTGCATACGAGGGTCTCTGGGGAAACAACGGGCAGTTTACATACTACTTTGTTGACCAAGGCATGTTAGCTGGCAACGCTGACATATACGATAGTATCGCAGGCGTTGCAGATGTTACGATTGAAGAGGCTTTCGATTACACCAAGGCTAACTGCCGTAGGCAAACGCCGACAATAAGCGATTCTTTCGACAACGATTTACTTTTATGAACCTCAGGCCTCTTCGGTTTGCAGAAGCTGAATGCGATAAATAGAGGGCAAGGCAGGGCAATAGGCTCTCTCTTGCCATAATCTTGACACACGACTTCCATTAGCAGAATGTAGGTGCATATTGGTATTCAAATGCCGTGTTAGTAATTTTGAAGTAATGGAATAGGACTACACAATGGCTTCTGTGAAGGATGTGCTGGACAAGCTCCACAGCAAGGCTCGGCCAGAGCAATTAAAAGGGATGGCTAAATACGGGATGACAGTGGAGCAGAGATTAGGCGTCTCGGTTCCTCATATGAGGAAACTGGCTAACGGGATAGGGAAAGATCACAAGCTGGCACTAGATTTATGGAGAACTGGAATAGCTGAAGCAAGGATCGTGGCTGCGATGGTTGGCGACCCTGCTAGGCTGACTGAAGAGCAGATGGAGGACTGGGTGAAAGATATTAATTCGTGGGATGTCTGCGACCAGGTATGCGCAAATCTTTTTGAAAAGAACCAGTTAGCCTGGAAGAAAATTGTTGATTGGTCTGAGCGGGAAGAAGAGTTTGTTAAAAGGACTGCATTTTCACTGATAGCCTGTCTGGCCTGGCATGATAAGAAGACAAGCGATGAGAAATTCATCGAATTGCTTCCCATAATAATACGAGAGGCAATGGACGAGCGTAATTTCGTCAAGAAGGCAGTGAACTGGGCTCTCAGAAACATCGGGAAAAGGAACCTCAATTTGAACAAAGCCGCAATAAATACTGCAAAGGAAATCAACCGACTCGACTCAAAAGCTGCTCGCTGGATTGCTTCTGATGCCGTGAGGGAACTGGAGAGTGATGCTGTTCAAAGCAGGCTGAGGAAATGAATATTAGTCCACAATTTGGCAATTTGTCTAATTGAGATATTAAATGTCTGGTTTTATTTTATTAGATATCTAATTAGATTATCCTCTGATGCATAGGCATCCATTTTATGTTGAAATAGTCCACTTAAGGTTGTTATGAATTTAAATATTGGAGACTAAATTTATGAATGAAGAAGTAAGAAATATATGGAATGCAAATGCGGGGTTCTGGGATAGCAGAATGGGAGAGGGGAATGATTTTCATAAAATGTTAATCGAGCCGATCCAGCTAAAATTGCTAAATATAAAAGCCGGCGACAAAATACTGGACATTGCCTGCGGTAATGGACAATTCGCTAGAAAAATGGCTGAATTGGGAGGAAACATAACAGCCATAGATTTCTCAAATAAATTCATCGCTATCGCCAAATCAAAGGGCAAATATGATACTAAATATCAGGTCATAGATGTTACACTTAAAAGCGAGTTAAAGAAGCTGGCCGGCAATAGTTTCGATTCAATCGTTTGCACGATGGCATTGATGGACATTCAAAATATAGAGGTACTGATAAACTACTTGCCAAACATGCTCAAGAGAGATGGGATATTCGTATTTTCAATCCTTCACCCTTGTTTCAATTCTGGTGAAAATATACTAGTCCACGAACGGGATGAACTGGGCGGTGAAGTTAAGAGTAAATACTATGTGAAAATACGTGATTACCTGATTGAAAAAAGCAGTTTGGGCATTGGTATGATAGGCCAACCAAGACCACAATACTACTTCCATAGGCCGGTTTCGGCTATTTTGAAGTATTTTTTTGAAAGTGGATTCGTGTTAGACGCTTACGAAGAACCTTCGTTCGCCAACATCGAAAACCCTACTAGCATTTATGGCAATGTCTACAAGCACATACCCCCAGCCTTGATTTGCAGGTTGAGAATACTGGACTAAACAAATAAGTAGGTTGTTGGCTCACGTTAACTCGGAATGTTTACTCCTGCCAAAATAAAGCCCCATTATCATCGGATTTACAAAACAATTCTAATGTAAGGTGCAACAGTTCAGCACAAGCACCACCAACAGCCTAAATATCTTGCCTTCTTGGTCATCGCCAGAAATCAAATGCTTACTGGAATTACCTGCCATACCTCAGCTTTGCATGTAATATGGCACATCCTAAACCAAATGTTATCGCATTCCATATAATTACCGATGGTAGCCCCAATAGAATCCCGTAGGAGACCCAAAAAGCTATACCCGAAATGTAGAAGACGGTGAATGGTAGGCTTATCTCATGCGCACTCCTGAGCCTAAACAGACGCCATACTTGCGGGACAAATCCCACTGTAGTCAAAGCTCCACCGATGAATCCTAGCAGTTCTTTCCAAACCAAGATGAGCCTCCTTTTCTGTAAGCTACATGCCCAAGCAGTTTTCCTCTGGTTTGTCTGACCTAACATTATCGACGGCAAATTATACCATTGGAAACCAAGATGAATGCGTTCTCCACTTGGTCGTGAACGTCAATAAGATAGCAGAGTGTATGCATTATCTCGTGGTATAATGCTATTTCAACTTTTTTGAGTTGTAGTGCTTCATGAAATACAAAGCAGTTATCTTCGATCTCTTCGGTACGCTGGTAGATATATTTTCCCGTGCTGAATACAACCAGGTATTGAAGGAAATGGCAACCGCTCTGTCTATCGCAACCGATGACTTTTCTCGGGCATGGATTGCTGGCAGTGATGCTCGGACCTTGGGGAAAGTAGTTAGCCCGATGGGTAGCCTGATCGAGATATGCCACGGTCTCGGAGCTACGCCAACTCAAGCACAACTCGATGCAGCATCCAAAGCCAGACTGGATTACTATTCGCGGAACATGAAACCACGACCAGAAGCAGTTGAACTACTCACTCAGCTAAGATTATGGGGTTACTGTACCGGGTTAATTAGTAATTGTGCCACTGAAGTCTATGTTTCCTGGAAACAGACTCCTTTCCCTCACCTTATCGAAACGCCAGTTTTTTCATGTTCAGTCGGTTTTAGGAAACCAGACCCTCGCATTTACCAATTTACTCTAACGAAGCTAGGAGTGAAACCAAACTCCTGTCTCTATGTGGCTGACGGAGATAGCGGCGAATTGCAGGGGGCAATCAAGGCAGGTATGGACGCTGTCCGCATTCGTATTCCCGACGAAGCAATAACAGATGCTTTCCGTGTGAATGAAGAGGATTGGGATGGGTTAACCATAATCCTCACTCAAACAGGTATTAGACTTGATAGATAATAGCTTTTGCTCTTAATGGGAATATAATGTATGGGTGTATGTACTGACTATCCGTCATAAAGCCATTACCCCCTTTCATTAGACACGGGGTAACTAAAAAAAGAAGAGGTTATAGCATTGGATAAGCCGGTTGAATTGAGAACAGAGCGACTGTCACTCAGACCTTTCACTATGGATGACGTGGAAGATGTTCTCGAATATACCAACGACCCTGAGTGGGCTAGATACCAAGTAAATATACCACCGCTTCCATACAGCAGGAAGGACGCAGAAACTCTCGTAGCGATGTTTTCAGATCCGGCGGAATGTGTGAAAATCGGAATACTCCAGATTTTCGCTATAGAGTTTGAGAGCAAGGTAACCGGTGAAATTCACTTGAACCAACGAGAGGAGGACCGCCAAAATGAGCGAGTAGAGCTTGTGTACTCGCTTTTACGCCAATACTGGGGTAAAGGACTGATGACTGAAGCAGCCCGCGCATTTATGAACTGGGCTTTTCAAACGTATAGTTTCAACCGCATATATGCCTGGTGCGATCCGAGGAATATCGGTTCTTGCAGGGTTCTGGAGAAACTGGGGATGAAGCGTGAGGGTCAGTTACGGAGCCACTTGAAATGGAACGGCGAGTTTCGTGACCAGCGATATTACGGGATCTTACGTGCTGAATGGAAAGGCTAGGCTGAGAGAATGCAGAAAAACAGCAAACGTACATAATATGCAGGCTGGATATGATAAAAGCACTATGACCAAGGAAGGAGGGAATTGACCATGGCAATCATCGATTTTGGTGGTGTAAAAGAAGATGTGGTAATGCGAAGTGAGTTTCCGATGAAGAAAGCACGCAAAGTACTCAAAGATGAGACGGTCGCTATTATCGGTTATGGGGTACAGGGCCCTGGACAGTCGCTGAACATGAAAGACAACGGCTTTAGTGTCATCGTCGGGCAGAGTAAGGACTTCATGCGTGATTGGGACCGAGCGGTTTCAGACGGGTGGAAACCGGGCATCGACCTTTTCGAGATAGATGAGGCAGCGAAACGCGGAACGATTATTGGGATGATATTCGCTGACGCCGCTCATAAACAGCAGTGGCCGAACATCAAGAAGCACCTGACGTCAGGTAAAGCATTGTATTTTTCGCATGGCTTCTCCATCGTCTATAAAGACCAGACCAAAATAATTCCCCCGAAAAATGTTGATGTTATTATGGTAGCACCGAAGGGGTCTGGTACATCATTGAGGCGGAATTTCTTATCCGGAGCGGGCATCAATTCCAGTTTTGCCACTTTCCAGGATGCTACGGGGCGGGCTAGGGAGCGTTGCCTTGCTGTTGGAATAGCTATCGGTTCAGGGTATCTCTTTCCAACAACTTTCGAAAATGAGGTATTCAGCGACTTGGTGGGCGAACGCGGTGTGTTGATGGGTGCCCTAGCCGGTATAATGGAGGCACAATACGATACTTTAAGAAAGCACGGGCACACCCCTAGTGAAGCTTTCAACGAGACAGTCGAGGAACTTACCGAGAGTTTAATCAAGCTTGTGGGTGAAAACGGGATGGATTGGATGTACGCTAATTGCTCGACGACGGCACAGAGAGGAGCTCTCGATTGGAAGCCAAAGTTCAAGAAAGCAGTAATGCCGGTATTTAAAGAACTTTATGAGAGGGTGGCTAATGGCACGGAAACGCGGCGTGTAATACGCACCTGTGGCAAACCGGATTATGCAGAGCTCTTGGGCAAGGAATTAGTAATCATGGGTAATTCGGAAATGTGGCGGGCAGGTAAAGCTACCCGTTCCTTACGTCCAAAGGAACCCGAGAAAGCGAATCTGAAAACCGCTAGAGGTACATCGGGCAGGCAAGAGAATTAGGATCAAAGATAACAAGCAAGATAGTAAGAGAGTTACTCAACAAAGTAGTGGTTTGCTAAGACTGAAACCCAAATTATCCGTCAGGGGAGAACACCATGTTATAACTCGGTACCGAATATGTCTGATATCTACTCTGATTTATAAGCCAAAGAACTGGAAGCCAGGGGTAATAATCCACGAAACGAATTATACTAGTAATCGAACAGGGTGAAATCTAATCTAAATAAAGGTACTAAGCTAGATGAATCCGGAAGCGATGAAACCTTACGGCCTTGCTCTTTCGGATTACGATAAGGGCAACTTATCGGCAACTCTCATCATTTATCGGGACGATGGCTGGAGAGAGGAGCTACCGATGAGCGGTTTCTTTCGACAGCCGCAAGAATATGACTTGGAGCGTACTGCCCTCGACCTATGTTACGCTCACGTTTTAGATGTTGGTGCTGGCACCGGTATTCACAGTCTGTTCCTTCAAGAAAGAGGTGTAGCCGTATGTGCGATTGATATCTCTCCGGAGGCGGTTCAGATTATGCGAGCGAGAGGAGTATCCGATGTACGTCAGGCTGATATTTTGTCATTCGACGATGGCGAATTCGACACTGTTATCATGATGGGGCACGGTATTGGAGTGGTCCAGGATATCACCGGCTTAAGAAGCTTTCTGAAGCACGCACCCGGGTTGTTGAAACCGAGGGGCCAGATTCTACTCACGTCCTTGGATGTCCGATGCACGAACAATCCTACACATTTGGAGTACCAGAAACGAAACCTCGATAGCGATCGATACTTCGGTGAAATAAGGATGCAATTTGAGTACAGGAGTGTTAGAGGACCTTCATTCGGTTGGCTACACGTAGACGCTGAAACACTCAGCAGTTACGCTTCGAAGACCGGATGGAATTGTGACGTGGTTCAACGGCAACCTGATGGGAACTACCTAGCACGCCTCACTAGACAGCACGGGCAATAGCCTTTGTGGACATGCACCACACATTTGGACGGTTTGTTAAGCGTAAAGCCTGAATTATGCATCAATGGAGAACACCGTGTTATAATTGTGGGATAATGAACTCAGTAAGGGGGCGATTTTAGACATTGCGAATACGCGAAGGAGAGAAATGCGTTTTAAATGTGTTACCTGTGGAATTGAATTCGCTACTATAGAGCAGCTAGCTAGTCATAAGCAACAACACCAGGCTTCTCCAATAAGCTCCTCAGGTGTAATCTGCCTGGGCTGCGGCAAAAGTATCCCGTTGGAACCATCTAAAGCTAATTACAGCGGGCCACTCACTTGCCCTAACTGTCGACGAACAATGACCGTCGTCATAGAAAATGGTGAGGTAGCTGTATCGAGGCTTGGTTAATGTCTATGTCTAAACGTTTGGACGTTAACAGTGTCCCAGCCGTAGTCGGTATCGTAGGACCCATTGTAGTAATCGGCGGAGACCTCGCAGCGTCTTTAACTACTCCCGATTACAGCCTGGTCCGCGATTCAGTCAGCAGTCTGGCGCTGACTGGCATAGGCTGGCTACAATCAATTTGCTTTCTGGCTATGGGCTTGCTTCTGGAGATCTTTGCCGCCGGGCTGTTTTTTAATATCCGTAGAGCCCGGGGCTTTCATGCCGGTATCGTACTTTTGGCTCTCTGTGGCTTCGTGCTAATGTTGATTGCTACTTTTCATATGGACCACCCTGGAGCCACACCTATTGATGGAACAATACACACGATAGCCTCTTATGGCCTTGGCTTGTTATTCCCTATCGCTATTTTAACGATGGCACCCAGCTTCAAGAGTACACCGAATTGGAAAGGCATTTTTGTTTATACTCTGATTGCCGGTGTTCTAGCTTTCGCTCTGATATTAGGGGCATTGTTTGCCGAACAACCAGGCTGGTTTGGTCTGTATGAGCGAATTATCATACTCAATGCGCTAGTCTGGGTTGAAGTAGTGGCAATCCATTTCCTACGCCTGCTACTGAGACGAAAACCAAAGCCCCAGTCCTGACAAACTAACGACGGTAAAGCCATCTGGGCCTATAATACCAGGCCTTGTCTCGTAACAAGTGACAATCGGGTGGAATGTATGACGAACTGAATCGCCGTTGTACGCTCCTGCCTTTCATTGCTCTATTCAATGCTCCGACTCGACAAAGAACTGCGATAAAAAGGTTGTTTCTTTTTCTTGACTCTGCCCTCACAATTAATGTATATTCGAGACTACGTTCATTTTAGTCAAACAAGGGATTTTTAAAATCAAATAATCTTAACTAATGAGGGAGGTGTAAGTAATCTTCGATGGTAACAGGCGAAGAAGCGCACATATCAGTACAAGACCTGAAGAGGAGACTTAGTGAGTGGGCTGGTTTTAAGTGGGACTCTTCAACGAATACTTGGACGTATCCGAACGGCAGCACGGGTGATTTTCCTAATTTTGTAGATAGCCTCGACTCATGTTTCCACTGGCTGCTACCTCATGTTAAGCTGATAAGGATCGATTTCGTGGGGTCGGGCATATCTCCCAAAGGCGAAATAACCGAATGGCAGGTTGGAATTGTTTCATATGTCAAACCTAAGCTCAACCAGGTATATGGTTTTGCTAGAAGTCCCAGCGAGGCACTGTGCCGAGCTATTAACAACCTTATATCGGGCCGAGATGGCACTCACGACATCAGGGTTGCAGTTGACCAATAAATTCTACTTCTAAAGCTATATAGAGCACTTTCAAGACCACGAAAGAACTCGCCAGTAAAACAAACCGGCGAGCGATAGCCCTATCTGTAGTCTTGGCAAACTCGCTAGGAAATCAGGATACGCATAATGCAGTTCAAAAGAGTTGTTACGATCCGCGACTGCATTATCGAACTAAGAAAAAACAAGGAACTAGTCTCGCCCATGATAAAAAGATACTCGGGCAGTTGCTCACCAGGAATTGGATCCACTTGAGGCTAGTCATTCAGCCTTTCGGTTGCCATTCACTCTAGGCTCTTGCCCAAGATGTGGCGACCTCACTGCACTGGTGGCCAGTCGGAATAGAGGACTGCAGACGCAGTGCCAGTGCCCTGTTTCAGGTATCCGAACTACAGGAGCCACTGAACAGGCCGGAACTAAAGTAATGGAATAACCGGTACGAATGGGTGATTGACAACTTCTAAAACATGAGCCATATTAGATTAGCAGTATGGTGTGGCACAGTTGAGTAGTTTCAAGAGAGGAAGATATGCCTGTTGTTATGAATAACCAGACCTATTACAGGACAAGTGAAAAAGACTACTATGAAATCCTGGGCATTACGCCAAATGCCAGCGCCGAGGAAATAAGAAGGGCGTATCACATGATGGCTTTCCAATGCCATCCAGACAGGAATGGGGGAGATGACGAAGCTAATAAAGAAATGCAAGAGATAAACGAGGCTTATACTATCCTGTCTGACCCGATCAAACGAAGGGAGTATGATCTTCCCAGGGGATATAGTAGCAGAGCGCCGAAGTTCAAGAAAAGCAGCAAAGTGAAAATCAGTCTCAACTATCCTTCACCATATATGGGCTACACCGGGGTCGTAGACAAAGAACCTGCTAAAGATACCTTTCGCTTCTGGTATATGGTGAGAATCGAGTCCAAAGGCTTGACGACAGTCACGCGTTTTGCTGAAGAAGAACTTGAGGAATCGGACGATTAGAGGCTAAATTGACCAGCCAGCGTTTGGAATAAGTAGCCATCACTCCTATATGCTTTAGCTTAGTTATTTGTTGTTCACCTGCAGTGTGAACTGCAAAGTGGTGTCAATACGCTAGGGTTTTGTGAGGCCTGCCTGTCGAGACTGAAATTGGTCAACTGGTGGTATGTGAATCCCTCGGCTTACCCTCTTGACATCGGCACAACGCTTATCTCCATAGAAGAAGTTACGCAATAGGGCAATTTGTTCGATTAAACACTTACAGTCTTCGTGTTTTCCTCTAGGCGATCAAATCGTGCTACAATGCACTTCGCTAGACTCTGGCTATGTGCTAATATAATATGGTAAGCCATAAAATGATTATTGGCGTTATTGGGGATTCCTCCTCTTCCCCAGAGGAAGCCAAGCTGGCTGAGAATGTCGGTAAATTGTTAGCCCAGCAGGGTGTCATTGTAGTATGCGGTGGCTTGGGTGGCGTGATGGAAGCTGTTTGTCGAGGGGCTAAGTCAAAAAGTGGCTTGACCGTAGGTATTCTGCCTGGACAAGATTCAAGCATGGCGAATCCCTGGGTAGATATTCCGGTGGTTACTGGTCTGGGAGAGGCCAGAAATGTAGTGGTGGCGAAGTCAGCTCAGGCGGTAATTGCCATTGGTGGAAGCTACGGAACGCTAAGCGAAATTGCCTATGCTCTGAAGAATAGTATCCCAGTCATCGGGTTGAATACCTGGTCGCTATCACGAAACGGGCGAGAGGATGATTCCATAATCAAAGTCCAGAGTGCTACTGAGGCGGTGGACAAAGCAATTTCTTTGGCCAAGAGGCGCAAAAATTATGAGATTGCTTCGCTACGCTCGCAATGACTGCACGGGAAAAGGCAAGCATCGAAAGTGTAAAAGCTAGAGAAATTCTCGATTCGCGGGGTAATCCTACCATAGAGGTGGAAGTGCTATTGGTTAACGGCATCACGGGTGTCGCCTCTATCCCCTCAGGGGCGAGTACTGGGAAACATGAGGCTGTGGAGCTCAGGGATGGCGATAAAAGTAGATACAGGGGGCTGGGTGTTCTAAAAGCCATAGAACACGTCGATAATGAGATTGCCTCAACAATAGCGGGGATGTCCGCTTTAGAACAGGCGGCTATCGACCAGCGACTAGTTGAACTTGATGGCACTGCTAATAAAGCCCGGCTTGGGGCTAATGCCCTACTGGGGACATCTCTTGCCGCGGCTAAAGCCGGAGCTAACTTCCAGGGTGTTCCTTTATACCGCTATCTAGGAGGGGCAAGAGCCAACCTATTGCCTGTCCCTATGTTAAACATTCTAAATGGGGGTAAGCATGCCCCAGGCTCTATCGATTTTCAGGAATTTATGATAGTGCCGGTGGGCGCTACCAATTTCAATAAAGCCATGCAAATAAGCAGCGAAGTGTATCATTTTCTGTATGAAGTGCTTGAAGATAAGGGATTAAGCACCAATGTGGGAGACGAGGGTGGCTTTGCTCCCCGGCTCCCTTCTAATAAAGATGCATTGGAGTTAATACTGGCAGCTATCAACACGGCTGGCTATAAAGCTGGCCAGGACCTATTTATCGCCCTAGACCCAGCCGCTAGCACTTTCTATCAGGGAGGAAATCATCACAGTATTCACGGAAAATATATCCTCTCGCAGGAAGGTGTTACCCTTAGTCCCACAGAAATGATTGACTATTATGTCAAGCTAACCTCGGATTACCCTGTCATCAGCATAGAGGACGGGCTGGCTGAGGATGATTGGGCAAACTGGTCATCACTTACTGCTCTACTAGGAAAGCAGATTCAACTTGTGGGCGATGACCTTTATGCTACCAACATAGAGCGCCTGGAAATAGGCATTGCCCAAAAAGCCTCCAATTCAATCCTTATTAAGCCAAATCAGATAGGCACGCTCAGTGAAACCCTGGCTGTTATTAAAAGAGCACAGCAAGCTGGGTGGACAACCATTATCAGCCACAGGTCTGGTGAGACCGAGGACACTACTATTGCCGACCTGGCGGTAGCCAGCAATGCTGGATTCATTAAGGCTGGTGCCCCTTGTCGCAGTGAGAGATTGGCCAAGTACAACCGCCTCCTCAGGATAGAGGAGGAATTACAGGAGTCCGCTCAATATCCCGGCAAAAAAGCCTTATATAATTTGGAGAGGATGAAATAATGCAAGTACTAAACGGTGTTCATCAAATAAAAACTCCTGGTCCTGGAGGTACATCACTGTATACCAATGTTTACGTAATTGAAGGCAGTGATGGCCACATACTGGTTGATAGCGGTTGGGATAACCAGGAATCCCTCTGGGCCCTCCAGGAAGGGATAAAGGGGGCAAATCTCAAACTCCGAGACATTAACAAAGTGGTCATCACCCACATACACCCGGACCATTATGGGTTGTCAACTAAAATAAAACAAATCTGTGGAGCCGAAGTAGCTATCCATAGTATTGATGCAGGTTTTATCCTGCCCAGATACAAAGATTTTACTGACCTGGTTAAAAAGACCGAAGAACTGCTTCGGCAAAACGGTGTTCCTAAGGACGAATTACCTCAGTTCAAAGAAGCCTCACTATGGATGAATGAACATGTCACCCCGGATTCACCTGATGTTATGCTAGAGGATGGTGACATAATATCTAACGACTCTTTCGAATTTGAGGTGTTATGGACGCCGGGGCACTCGCCAGGTCATATCTGTCTTTATGAACGGGAGAGGAGGTTTATTCTCACCGGTGACCATGTCTTGTATGACACCCTCCCCCACGTTGGCTTCAATCCCCAATCTGGCGATAACCCCCTGGGCGACTACGTTTCTTCGCTTAAAAAACTAGAGCGCCTTAATGTTCACTTTATTCTCCCGGGACATGGGCCTGTGTTCAATGCTTTAGGACTGAGAATAGAAAAGTTACTCCAACATCACGAGGAAAGGAAGAGAGCCATCATGCAGTCTCTGCGCAACGGTTTGAAGACGGCCTACGAGATAGCCCAGCAAATCCCTTGGATGGTTGAGGAGGGAGGCACTGCTTTTCAGAATTTAGCAGTCTGGGACAGGCGAATGGCTGTTACTGAGACCATTGCTCATCTTAAGCTCTTGATGGAAGAAGACAGGGTGGGCAATGTTGATATGGATGGTGCTTCTTTGTATATAGCTAAGGATTAGACGAGAAAGGAGGAGATATAAATGGCAACAAAAGTAGGAATCAATGGCTTCGGTCGTATTGGCAGGTTAGCTCTCAAGGCAATTATCCAGCGTTGTGCAGGTAAGGTAGAGGTGGCGGCAGTGAATGACCTTACCGATTCTAAGACCAACGCCCATCTT
>Ga0209635_10002574_pt1 | contig 13946 bp, 14 predicted proteins | sample DeeMarSWOR230_32_FD_187463 | JGI IMG/M metagenome (GOLD analysis project Ga0209635, IMG submission 187463) | Marine sediment microbial communities from White Oak River estuary, North Carolina - WOR-2-30_32 (SPAdes) (version 2) | ecosystem: Environmental > Aquatic > Marine > Intertidal zone >... | reverse complement strand
GATCTCAGGAGGCAGCCCCAGGCGTGAGGCGGTAGCCAGTGCATTGCTCCCTCCGGGAAGGCCTACAGTCAGATGGTAAGTGGGAACCAGCGTTGCCGGGTCGAACTCAAGCGAAGCATTCTGCAGTCCGGAAGTGGAGTGCGCGAAGACCTTAAGGTCGCTGTAGTGTGTAGTAGCCACTACGAATGCGCCTCGGGACAAGAAATAGAGCAGGATGGAGCGACCCAGGGCGGACCCCTCTACGGGATCGGTGCTCGCGCCCAATTCGTCGAGGAGCACCAAACTCCTTTGTGTGACGCTTGTTGTGATGCGCAGAATGTTGCTCATATGCCAACTGAAGCTCGACAAGGTCTGTTCGATGCTCTGCTCATCACCGATATCGGCGAATACACCGTCGAAGACCGGAATACCGCTCTTCTCTGAAGCAGGAATAGGCAAGCCGGCTTGGGCCATGAGCGTAAGCAGCCCAATCGTCTTAAGCGCGACTGTCTTGCCCCCTGTATTGGGTCCGGTGATCACAAGACCGGAGAAATCGCGCCCGATCTCTACCGACAGCGGCACTGCTTTGCCAATCAGCAGTGGATGTCTTGCCTCAACGAGCTTGAGTATGCCGGCGCCGGCATCAGCTGTCGTGCCAGCGTCATCGCCGCATCCATTGAGGAGTGGCTCGCTAGCCTTCGCATAATCAGCATATCTCGCCTTTGCCAGCGCAACATCGATATCAGCCGCCAGGGCAATGTTATGGCATATCTCCGCCTCGTGTGCGCCCACTTCACTACTCAGTTCTGTGAGGACTCTCTCCACCTCATGCTGCTCCTCCGTGACGAGTTGTCGCAGCACATTGCCCTGCTCAACAGTGGCCCACGGCTCAACAAAGGCCGTCGCCCCGGTATTAGACAGATCATGGACTATGCCCCTTATCTCTTTTCGGCACTCAATCTTCACTGGGATGACGTATCTACCTTCCCTCTCGGTGACAATAGGCTCCCCGATGATCCTCCGGCCTCTGGGCGAACGAATAATGGACTCAAGATGCTCTATCAACTCTTTCCGCGCGGTCGTCAGTCTGTGCCTGATGGTAGCCAGCTTGGGGGAAGCTGACTCCAGGACCTCGCCGGCAGGTGACACACAGTTGCCGATGTTCGTCTCAATTTGGCGAAGCTCGACGATGCCCTCGGCCATACTCCAGAGCAGCGGAAGTTTGCCTGAGAGTCCACCGATGCCGACGCGCAAGCGCCGCACAATACACAGGGTCTGCTGGATCTCAACGAGTGTCTGCGACTCCAGGATCTTTCCCTGTGCCGCCATCTTCACATGTCCGCGCACGTCAAGAACCCCGCTAATAGAGAAATCAGGGTCGAGCGATAGCAGCCGTCGGGCCTCGGTTGACTGTTTCAAGAGCAGCGAAATCCGATCCCGATCCGAAAGCGGTCGCAGTTCCATGACCAGATCACGACTGGCTGAGAAGGAAGTGAAACCGGCGACTATCTCCCTAACCCGGTGGAATTCCAGCATTTCCAAGCTGTTGTCGTCCAACGCAAGCACTCCTGGCCTGTTGCCCTCGATCGTATTGTAGCACGGTAGATGTTGTAGGTTGGTCAAAGGTACGCACTCTCGTGGGGGGGGTAGTGCGTCTTGGTCGCACAGCCCACTCAACCTGCGTCAGAGAGAGTGAATAGGGCAATATCCAGCGTCGCTAGGGCTGAACCTAGATGCCCTCTCCTTGGAAGATGCCCTGATATCCTTGCTTGACTCCTCGCCGAACACGCAAGAAGACCAGTTGGATGAGCCTCGCGTTGCTGTACAGTCGGAACCCGTTGGGGTTATGCACTACCAAGAGGGACTGCGAACGACCGGAGTACCCGGCATCCCAAACCGCCGTATGCACACTGACGCCGCAGCGCAGTAGACTGGAGCGCGGCGAAGCCAGACATATGATGTTCCTGGGAAGGTGGACGATTTCGTTATAGGTAAGCAAATAGCAGCCCGGCGGCAAGTGAATTCCCTCCGGACTGTCGAGAGCGAGAGCGGAACTGCGGGACAGGGTTCTTACCTCGTTTCCGTAGCCCACGCCTCCGGCTGAGGAGAACGATGCGATCTCCTTCAAGGTGAGATCAATGCCGTTCGGTTGGAGTTGTTGTTCTGTATCCAGCAGGCCTTCCACTACGGGAGGATTTGCCCGCAGCAAGCGAAGGATGTCGCCTCTCCCGAGAACCAATGACTCTTCCTCTAGTGTCTATTCGCTTTGTCCCGGCGACTACGCCAGAATCCATCATACAGCGATGTCACAGACTTCTGCCTCAACCAGCCTCGCGATATCCCTCACTCTCAGTCTGACCAGTCTGGTTCTGGTCCCACCTCCGCACCAGACATACTCGTTTTTCAGTACCGCACGGTCGACATACACCGGCAGCTTCTTCTTGTGCCCAACTGGCGGTATTCCTCCGGTAGGGTAACCAGTAGCCTTCTCGGCAGCCTCGTCAGACGCTATCTTCACCGACTTCGAGCGTGAGCAGGACTCCAGCTTGTGTCTGCTGACATTGGAATCAGCCCCCACGACAGCTACCAGCGGTTTCGAATCCTGATCGACGAAGACCAGCGTCTTCACAATCTTGTCCAGGGGAATGCCACTGGCACTCGCTGCTTCTGAGGCATGATGAGTGGATCTCTTCTCGAGGAACTCGAATTCGGCCTTGTTTCGGCGTAGAAAGACTGTTAGGTTGCTCATCTTCTGAGGGCCAGCAGGCTCAGCGCGTTGTAAGAGGAAGCTGTACGGTTCGCTCCTTTTCGGCGGTGCGGCGTAGGTATCTGTAAATTTCAACAGTGGTGGCAGCAAGAGGAACAATCAGTACAATCCCCCAGAAACCGGCGACATAGGCTCCCACTACAAGCAGAAATAGGGCGACGGCAGGATGTATACGCAGGTAGTGACCTTGAATTCTGGGAACGAGCAGGTTGTTCTCCAGCAGTTGAACCACCACGTAGAGGAGCAGCACCCAGATGGCCTTCTCTGGGGCTGTCGCCAGGGTGACTACTAAGGCCAGAGCACCCCCGATCAAGGGCCCCAGTATAGGGATGAGTTCGGTAACGCCGGCGATAATCGCCAGTGACAGCGCAAACTCTATCCTCATAATGAACAGTCCCATGAAGCAAACATAGCCCACTATGAAGCCGAGCAGTAGCTGAGCCCGCACATATCGGCCAAGTACCTCTCCAACGATAGCCATGATATTCCTGGCATGTTCAGCCAGCCACGGTGGCAAAGCTGAGTAGAATCCCTTGCTCAGCTTCTCCGAGTCCCGCAATACGTAGAACAGGAAGATAGGGAGGCAGAGGAGGCTTAGGAGCGACTGAAAGAAGCTTGGTACTGATGGGAGCCATTCGATGAAGGCGTCCCTTATGGAGTTGCCTATGATTGCCGCGATCTGTACGACGAAGGCGTCTACCTGCTGCTGAATTTCGATGGGGAAGAACTGGCTGAAACCGACAGCCCATTGCCGTACTGTAGTGAGAACCTGTGATATGAAATTGGGCGCACTGTATGCGAGAGTGGAGAACCTGCCGATGAGTGTTGTGGCGAAAAAGTAGAAGAAGAGGCCCACCAGCCCGAAAATCAATATGAGGAACAGCACAATGAGTGAAGCGCGTTTGGCCTGAAGCCACCTGTCATGACGGGGCAGCCTCTTCTCAGCCCACGAGATGACCGGAAGCAAGACGTAAACAAGCACCAAGCCAATGACAAATGGAAGGATCGCCTGTCTCAAAGCGAAGAGCAGCCAGGAGACGGCGACTATGACTACTATGAGAAGGATCAGGTGCCAGTACTTCTTCAGCGTTTCCCATGTCGTATTCACGCTCAGCCTCAGCTACTCCACAGGACTAACCCACCACACGTCATTTCGCTCCTCCAAAGGACTCAAAGTGATCCTGCTTATACCGCGTTTCGGCGTTCTACAGTCCGGTGTGAAGTTGCCCCGATCATCCTAGACGGGGAGTCACGCTTGCCCTAGCTTGAGGACTACCCGGTTTGCTTTTCTCCTTGCGCTTCGAGCTTCTCCTGTGCCCGCTTCATCGCGTCGGCAGTAGTCCTCTCCGCCTCTTGAGCCGCTACGGCCGCGCGTTCTGTGACCCTCTCCAGGTCTTCCAGTTTGGCTTGTGCCATCCTCATCACTTCGGAAGCAGTCTTTTCCAGCCGGGCGAGCGCTTCGACCGTCCTTTCCCTGACTTTGCCTGCCCCTTCCCTCGCCAGTTCACGCGTTTCCTCCCCTGCCCGAGGGGAGTAAAGGAATCCGATAGCTAGACCAATCGCTGCGCCGACAACGAATCCAGAGCTGAAGCCAAGCCCTCCATCTCTATCAGCCATGACTTCCTCCCTCCTTTCTCCTGAAGTACCTTCCTGCTACGTCAAACCCTTGACGCATATCCTGCGCCACTGCCGCCAATTGCAGCATGGGCTTGACTATCTCCTCCCTGACAAATGAGGAGAGTCCTCGTACACTCGTAGAGAGAGCGTCCATTGAATCGAGTAAAGAGTTTGCCTTGTCTGACGCCGCCTGTATTGAGGCAAGTGTGGTCTTGGCCCTTTCGGAAGTGGCCTCCATCGAAGCTAGCGCAGCGCCAACTTTGTGATGAAGAGAACAGAGTAGTGCTACGATCAGAATGAGCACCACTGTTGCCACCGCGCCTGAGACGCAGATGATCAAGTCGCGGTACCAGTCTATGCCCATTGGGCTCACCTCCTCATCAGCTCGCCCGCTGTCGTATTGTAGCACTCATTAGTGCTATGTGAAGCGCCGACCCCGCCCACATATAGGCCGGCCGTCTCTCCAAAGCAGTTGGTGCCTGTCTCTACGCAAACACCGTTCTTAGATACTCAATGGCTTCGCTGGCGATAGTCTCCGGGCTAGGCGACAGATCGAAGACTTCCACCGACAAGTAACCGCCGTACTTGATGCTCTTAAGCGAGCTGGCAATGGACTTGAAGTCTATGCTGCCGGAACCAGGCCAGCTCTTGTTGTCATCATTGAGGTGCACATGAGCCAACGAATCCCCGTATTGCCTGATGGAGTCAGGTATATCTACCCCTTGCAGGTTCATGGCGAACGTATCCAGTATCCACCGAAAACTGGGGTGTCCCACATCTCTGACCATTCTGACCGCCTCTTCCGGGGTGTTGATGAAGTTAGTCAAGGGAGCGTGTATGGGCTCTATGCACAGATTGCACCCGAATTGGCTGGCCAGCTCAGAGCACTCTCGGAAGATATTCCTGGCAGACGTCCAAGCTTCATCGTAGCTCATGCCTTCGAGTACATTCCTTGCTGAAGCCGACCCGAGAACCACATTCTCTCCACCCACCATTCCGCAGAACCTTACCAGCTCGCTGAGGTACTCCTTGGTCCTGAGCCGTGTGGACGGGTCGGGGCTGTTCAATTGGAGACCCGGCGGACAGCTGAAATTGGGCTTCAGGCCTGGAATCGGGGTGAACAGTGCGTGCAAGCCAGCTATGCCAATGCTGGCCTCTTGGGCAGCCTTCTTGATGCCTATCCTGTCTTGTTCGGTAACGTCCATGACTGAATTGCAGAAGGAGTATGGGGCCAGTTCCACCGCGTGGTATCCCAGTCCCGCCGCGAAGGCGAATATCCGGTCGAGTTGCCAGCCAGGAAACGTGTCGCTACAGATACTGTACCTCATCACCTACCTCCCACATGGGCATATGCTTTCTGCTCGAGATTCTATCACCTTTGTCCGACGAAACAAAGGTCGTGGTGTCTGGCCAGCAGTGTGTCCTCGGGCTACACACCTTATACGCGATCGACTTCTCTGCTACTGCGCAAGCACATCCTTTGTGGCTGCCGGTAGATTCTCAGGATGGTCACATAATGGTGGCTTAAGGAACGGCTGACCATTCTCTACCTCAAACGTGTGTCTTCCGCTCTCGGAAAGGAGTAGATTGACGAACTCGGCGGCGCGGTCCCGATTCTGGGCGTGAGACGGTATGGTAATACCGTATACAATGGACTTGCCCGTCTCTGTCTTGTAGGTGGGAGGGGGGCCAGCATCTTCGACAATCTGTACAGCGGCTTGTTTGTAGAACTCTTCCACTCCAGGAACTTCCTCATTAGTCCTGGACAGGTTGACATGGTCATCAAGCTCGATGAAGCCCAGACCTTCCTGCACGGCTACCGAGCGATACTCAAAGGCATAGTCCAAGTCACCCGAATCAAGCAGGTGGATGAGCTCGACCGATTTTGACCTCACTACCTCTACGCTAGCGCTGGGCCTGGCTTCGCTCGTGCCGCCTGACCTGCCCCTTTCAGACTCAGTGCCCGGGATGAGCGCATCATAGAGGTCATCAGCGTTGGGGTCGGGAGACAGACCAAAGCTGGCGGCTTCGTCGTAGTAGTACTTCTGAGCCAGTTGAAGCACCATTGGCGTTCTGTAACCACAGGGGTCGTCATCGGGGTTGCTATGCCCGTATTTCACGGGTTCATTCCTGAGCACCTCGTACCAGGTACGGGTGCCATTCGACATGTCGTCCGCACCGGGCGCGTCGTCGCGGTAGCAGAGCACCATCGTGTTTCTGGCAAAGGCAATATACCAGTCGGCATAGCCTGGCTCATATAGCCTGTCAGGGATGAGCGTGTAGTCAGCGGAGGCGACTATATCGGGAGGTAACTCGCCAGCCTGTTCTCGGGCGATTGCCTTGTTTATCATCTTGGCGCTTCCCCCAGACTCCAATAGTACATCGACACCGGGGTGAGTTCTCTCAAACTCAGCTTCCAGATCCTGGAATGGTTGATACAGGCTTCCCGCGTGGTAAACCGTCAACGTCTCTGTTTGTGAAACGTCTTCCCCTTGCTCAGCACAGCCAGCCATCACCCCTAAGGTCAACAGCGTAGGCATCGCGATTAAGGCTATTCCTGCCATTCTGCGGTTCATCATGAATGCCCTCCTTCTACAAAATTCTCTAGAAGAGGTGGATTGCCGAAGCTTTGAAGGTGATCCATACTTTCACCCCCTCTCTTAATCCTAGCTCCGCGAACGCCTGTCGGGTGACGAGGCAGACGAAAGCGGGGGGTACGCGTACTGTGATATGCATTACCGCTCCTCTGTCGGCAATATCAGTAACGGTTCCTTCTAGGGAGTTCCTCGCCGTGGAACGAAGCGGCTCCGTGGAAATGAGGATATCTTCAGGGCGGAGCGAAAGGTGCACCCTGCCCCTTAATTCTGTCACTCCCATCAGCTTCACGCCGCCGATGTCGACAGAGACATAGTCGTCGCTCACATCGCTGACATCACCGGCGAAGATATTTCGGGATAGGGCGAAGCGGGCAACGAACTCTGAGTTAGGCTGGCGAAGGATATCCTCAGGAGTGCCTACCTGCATTATCTGACCATCATTCAGCACAGCGACTCGACGGCCCAGTGCTATAGCCTCCTCGAAGTCGTGGGTGACATGGATTGTGGTTACCCCTAACCGGTGGTGTATCTCGGACAGTTCCTGTTGTATCCTTTCTCTGGTCTCAGGGTCTACAGCGCTCAAGGGCTCATCGAGCAGGAGCACCGCTGGGTCAGTAACCAGAGCCCGGGCCAGGGCCGCCTTTTGGCTCTCTCCACCACTCAAGGTGCGTGGGCTCCTGCGCAGCAGATGAGCGATGTCCAATACCTGGGCGATGCTATCCACCCGGGGCTTTATCTCTTGCTTGGGGCATCCCATCGCTTTGAGCCCGAAGGCAATGTTCTTCTCCACCGAAAGGTGAGGAAAAAGAACCTGGTCTTGGTAGACTATTCCAATCCGCCTCTTCTCAGGGTTGAGGCCGGTTACTTCCCTGCCCTCAATCCAGATTTCTCCTCCAAGAACGGGGTAGAGCCCGGCAATAGCCTCCAGAAGAACGGTCTTGCCGGCTCCAGTAGGTCCCAGGATGATGAAGTATTCACCCTGTTCGATCTCAAGGTTAACGTTGCGAAGCAGGAAACCGCCTAGGTCTACCTTCAGGTCCCTTATGATGATCATGCCTTCGCTCCCCCATAGGCTATGGTTCTGAGCACGATGAAGACAACGAGGCAAATCAGGATTAGCAGTACCGTCAGTGGTTGGGCAGCTCTCAACCCGCCAGGTGACTCGAACAGCTCGGTGACCAGAATAGGAGCGGCTATGGGGTGGTATCCGAGGAAGGGCACGTGACCGGCTACAACATATACGGCTCCGAACTCGCTGAACCCTCGCGCCCACATCAGCACCGAGCCAGAGAAGATGCCTCTCCACGCTAAAGGTAGCGAAATCCCGCAGAATGACCTCCACGGTGAGGCGCCTAGGGTTCTGGCCACCTTCTCTAGCCTGACATCTACAGCGTTGAAGGCCTCTTTGGCCGAATCAATAAGGAAGGGGATGCTGACGAACATCATGGCGATGACAACCGCGCTGAGCCTGTCCACAAAGCCAATCCCCATGCTGTTCAGAAGCTTGCCCATGAGGAAATTCGACCCGAAGACGAAGAGAAGGGCGATGCCGACTGCGGAATGAGGCATAACAATGGGTATATCAATGAGCCCTTCCAGGAATCTCTTTCCCCGAAACTCATGTCTTGCCAGAACGTAAGCTAGGGGAACTCCGAGGAGAAGCCCTATGATGGTAGCTATAAGGGCGGCATGGACAGTGAGCAGAATAGACGAGTAGACTTTCTCAGCAAGCAGTGTATTCCAGAGTGTGCCAGGGGAAGAAGAGAATATCGTTTTGAGTGGAGGAACGAAAACAAAAAGCACGACAAGCGTGCCCAAGGCGATAAACGCTATCTCTATGGTATCCAGCCTTCTCCGAAATCGAATCCTGGTCATATTTCGCCTCCTTCACGAGAGATGTCGAAATACCCGCAACGAAAACCAGCGGGGTAGTAGCAAAAGAGATAGAAAAAGCGGAGCAAGAGACAGCGCGGTACCGAAGAAAGCGCTATTCGATTGGAGATGGAAATCATCAGTTTCTCCTTTCCAAACACGGGAGGCTCAGCTGTTTCCAGCTAAACCCTATCGTTCACACCCCATGGGCCAGCCTTTAGGTGATGTGACTCGGAGAATTGGCTAAAACAGTGTTACGTCTACTTCCTCACCCTTCTCCAGCAAATCAATATTCTCAGCTATCTCGATATAGCCGTCGGCGCGGCTCATACTGGTTATGGCCCCCGACTCTTTGAACACCACGACTACAGCATTTCCGTCGAGTCTGACGGGGAGGAACTGCCTCCTGCCCAGACTGCCCGACACGGCCTTTGCCAATCTACCTCTTGTCCTGTTTTCAGAGAGTGGGGGCAAATGTGCCATCTTCCTTATTGCCGGTGCCAGAAGGAGATAGGCGTTGATTAGGCAAGAAGTGGGATAGCCTGGCATGCCAAAGACCGGTTTGTCATCAATCCTGCCAAAGACCGTCGGCTTGCCAGGCTTTATCTGCACTCCGTGAAAGAGGACCTCTCCCAAACCTTGCAGCACCTGAAAGAACAAGTCCCTCTCTCCCACAGACGAACCCCCTGAGAGCACCACCATGTCACAGTCTACAGCTCGGCTCACTGCTGACTTCAACCCATCAACATCGTCAGGGGCAATTCCCAGCAGGGACGGGAGCCCGCCGCTTTTCTGGACTATTGCCGACAGAGTATAGGAGTTGATGTCGTAGATCTGGCCCCGCTTCAGCTTGCCCCCAATTTGGGCTATCTCCTCTCCGGTGGATAGGACAGCTACGCGGGGCTTCCGGTAGACTTCGATTGTCTCCAATCCCTGTGAGGCAAGGACCCCCATCTTGGCCGCATCAAGCACACAGTCTTTCTGTAGGACGACGTCACCTACGTCAATATCCTCCCCACGCTTAGAGACGTTTGCCCGTGGGTACACAGGCCTGGATACCCTGAGGTGTTCATGTTCTCTCTCAGCTTCTTCAACCATGACCACAGCATCAGCCCCCCGAGGCATCCTGGCGCCAGTAGCAATCTGAACGCACTGGCCGGCTCTCACCTGGAATTCAGAGCTGCCGCCGGCCAACTGAGTGCCGATTATGTTGAAGACTCTGGGAATGGATTGAGATGCTCCAAAGGTGTCTCTGGCCTTGACAGCATAACCATCCATCGCCGAGCGATTGAAGGGCGGATGAGCCAAAGTGGCGATAACGTCTCGAGCTGCCACCCGCTCCAGACAATTCTCTATTCTTGCCTTCTCGGTCGATTCCAGAAGAAAGATGTTATCAATGATCACTCTCTTGGCCTCGCTGAACGGTATCAGAGCGTGAAAAGGTCTCATCTGTTCGCCTCCCAGACAAGATGAGCCAGTTCTGGGATAATCAGCTTGTCCATGGCCAGATCGCATGCCGAGGGAGAGCCCGGTAGACAGAAGAGCACCCTGCCTCGAACTACTCCGGCGGCAGCGCGGCTGATCATGCTGGCACTGCCGATCTCTTGATAGCTGAGCCAGCGGAAGAGTTCGCCGAATCCCGTGAACTCCTTCTCTAGGAGTGGAACAATAGCCTCTATGGTGACATCTTTGCGGCTTATTCCGGTTCCACCGCTGGTGACAATCACCTGCACCTCAGGGTTCTTGAGCCATCCCCTCAATGTTGTGGAGATTACTCTGCTGTCATCTTCAACCACCTCGTAGAAGAGGACCCGATGTCGGCTCTGCAGTAGCTTCTCACGGATAATCCTGCCCGAGTCATCGTTGTACTCGGTTCGGCTACTGGAAACCGTCAACACCGCGCAGCCAACCGCAGTGGCCCGCGTCTGAGACCTATGCTCTCTGTATCCCATTCTTGGTCTTCTCCGTTACCTGGATGTTAGTTATCTTGGTATCAGGGTATTGGCCGGCCCTATCTTTCTCTAGGTATTTCACCATATCCCATATGGTGAGTAGGGCAGTAGCCGTTCCCACTAGAGCCTCCATCTCCACGCCGGTCCTGTGACGGGCTTGCACTTGGCAGACGCACTGCACCGAATCCTTCTTGGGCTCAAAGTCAAGACCAACATAATCGATGGGGATGGGATGACACATGGGAATGAGCGCAGATGTGCCTTTCACCGCGTTAGTGCCTGCCACTCTGGCCACAGTGATGACGTCACCCTTGTCGACTTTGCCCTGTCTGATCAGTTCTACAGTTCGCGGTTTCAGCTGGATCTCACCTCTGGCCCGGGCAAATCGTTTGACTGTAGCCTTGCTGCCAATATCAATCATCCTAGTTCCTCCGTTTCAATAGAGGCCGACTGCTTTATCTGATCAATAATGAACTCAGCTGCCCTGAAGGCCTTCTGGCGACGAGCAGATGATACGCCGATCAGGAGGATGTTTTCTCCTGTGCTAAGAACGCCTTGACGAGGGATAATGACTGTCTTCTCTACCCCGAACCTATTCTTGGCCTCGATCTCCAGGCGCTCCAATTCCGCTTTTGCACCTACGGCGTAGGTCTGCTTCAACCGTGTTGCCTCACCCCTCACCACGCCAACAAAGAACACGACCGCTCCTACTCGGGGAGACTTCAGTTCTGTCAAGGCTTGGTCAACAGAGAAATCGGCTGGTTCAAATTCAACCATCTCTGACGCCCTCCATCACTGCCAATAGTACGGTTTCCTGTTTCTGATGGCCGCCGCAAGTAACTGCACTAGACTCGGCTGGTCTTCTGGTCGGGTCAAGCCGCTGACACTTAGGAGGCCGTTGTTGCTCCACAGGCAAGGCTTAAGCTTGCCGTCAGCAGTCACTCTGATCCGCGAGCAGTTCCCACAGAACTCGGTGTTGTGCATAGGCCTCACTACCTCAATAGTCATCTCCCCATTGTTCCACGGCAGCACGTATTGTTTCCGGTGGTGGAGTTCCCTCGTTTTCGTCCGTATTGCTCTTCGCCTCAGTTCGTTCTCCAATGGGGTCAGATCGAAGTGATACTGCTGGTAGAAAGCTCCACCGACTTGTTCCTTGTGAACCTCCAATTCTATCAGTTGAAGTATGGCCCCGTTCTCGAAGCAGAATTGAGCCAGCCGGTCCACCTCTCCCTCGTTGATACCTTTTAGCAGCACGGCGTTGATTTTGAGCAGGCCGAAGCCTTCGCCGGCCGCCTTCTCAATGCCCTTCATGACCCGTGATTGATAGGGTTTGCCGGTCATTCTCTGATAGGTGTCCGCATCTATGGAGGGCAGGCTTACATTAATGCGGGATAGTCCGGCCTGCTTGAGTTGATGTGCGTAGTTCGACAGTCTGACCCCGTTGGTCGTCAACGAGGTTTCGCTCACATACTGTGACGCTTGGTAGACGATGCGAGGGACATCCGCTCGGACCAGGGGTTCCCCACCGGTTAGCTTGAGCTTCCTGATTCCTAGGGAGCTAGCACCCTTGACAATAGCCTTGATCTCGGGCAGTGAGAGCTCTTGTGCATTCCTGCTCTGCCCTTCGTTGTGGCAGTAGAAGCAACTGAGGTTACATCTTTGAGTAATTGAAAGCCGGAGGCTGTTGACCTCTCTGCCGTAGTTGTCCTTCAAGTACGTACTTCCTTTCCAAGCTCGGGAGGCTCAGCCGTTTCCAGCTGGACCCTTTCGGTCTCACCCCGTGGATGGTTCTTTAGGGAATGAGACTCGGAAGCACTCCGCTTATTGATACTCTAGTTCATCCGGGGTAACGTTCAGCATGACGAACGACTCTGAACTGTATCACACAGAACGAAAGTTGCGCAATTAGCTGCCCAACTTGAGATATCACGGCTGCTTGGTAGGCGAGATGGAGCGCCGTGCCGACACGCTACAAGGCGTCTTGTGGACAAAAACTGAGCGTCAATGACTGGGCACCAAGAGTGTTAGGTAGGCGACGCTTTGACCGGTTTGGCAGGATCAGGCGCCAACCCAACAAGCCGACGATGGAGTCAATGGCTAGGACCAGGCGTTGCTGCAACTGGATTCGCGAGACCCCCAATGTCACTGCAGAGGAACTTGGGGCGTTTGGATTCTAGCACGCTTTGGTGGGGAAGGGGGGACTCGAACCCCCACGCTTTGCAGCACATGATCCTAAGTCATGCTCGTCTGCCAATTCCGACACTTCCCCCTGTAGAAGACTGGTCGGCGTTCGGCGCAAAATGGCCGACGTAGGCCGAACTCTGAATCGCCGGACTCATTGCTCACCAGCGGAGGTCAAGGACTACCACCGAACGATACAAGATTCTATCACAGCCGCAGCAACGAGTTCACAGGCTATCGGCCAGCTGGGCTACCAAGGACACGGGGCGATTGCCGAGGGTTGCAGAATGGGCAGTGGCAGACAGTGGTGGAATAGCGACTCCGGGGGGTAACAAATCTCCCCAAGTGACCTTACCCACCACTTGGCATACTGCTCAGCCTAGTCGGCATTAAACCCTACGCCACCAGGAGTGTTATCTCCCGGCACCTCCGGCTCCGCCGGGTCATAGACTGACCATGTAACTGCCAAGCATTGGCTTGGCCACTTGGGGCAACGGCTACACTAGCAGACTGTGTGCCAGGTTGTCAAGCAGCGAGTGCGAACCCAAGAGTCCCTACGTGGGCTGCTGCAAGATTAATGGCCCACGTCATCCAAGTATGCTTCGGCCGGGAGAGATAGCTACGATTCAGCGGCCCTTCGCGCGGCGACGACCATCCTCTTCATCTTCTCAAAGGCAATGTCTCTGGGAAGAAGCCTCAACCCGCAGTCAGGATGAATGGCAATACTCTCCTTCGGCAGCTTCTGGATGGCTCTCCTAACGAGGTTTTCGATCTTCTCGGTGTCTTCTATCTGAGTGCTTTGTGTATCAATACACCCGAAGCCGAGCATCTTCTCCGAGCCTGATAGCTCATCGAGGTCTAGTATGGCGATATTGTCATCTCCCATGAATGCATGGGAAAGCATGGCAATCCCTTGCCAACGTAGAAGCTCTTTGAATATCTCTACCACTCTTCCGCAGACGTGGAGCGCCACCGGGACAC
>Ga0209635_10002573_pt1 | contig 13947 bp, 9 predicted proteins | sample DeeMarSWOR230_32_FD_187463 | JGI IMG/M metagenome (GOLD analysis project Ga0209635, IMG submission 187463) | Marine sediment microbial communities from White Oak River estuary, North Carolina - WOR-2-30_32 (SPAdes) (version 2) | ecosystem: Environmental > Aquatic > Marine > Intertidal zone >... | reverse complement strand
AGTACCAGAAGCCCTCACCAAAATCCACCCATCATCAAGACTTAAACGAACACCATCAACCTTCGAAACCTGCCTACAAGACGGAAAAACAGACCGCAAACCTCCCTCAACCTTATCCATAACCCTGTATTTCGCCTCATTTTTACAGGCAACATTTTCTCTAACAGTCTGATACTGAGGTGCTTCGGAAACGAGCTCTGACAGCTTTTTATCTTCATCTTCCAACGCCTTCAAAAGAAGCACAGACGAAAGCATCCCATCCGGACAAAAATGATACAGCGGATGAATCCACGCCCCACAAGGCTCTCCACCAAAGACAGCACCATGCCGCTTCATGGCCTCCGCAACATAAACATCACCCACCCTTGTCCTCACAACCTTTCCCCCACGAGCCTCCACCATCTTTTCAACACACATAGACGCCTCAACATTCGTAACCACGACTCCACCAGATTTCCCGCCTACAACAAATGCAGCATACGCAGCCAAAACCCTATCAAAATCCACAAAACAACCCTCATCATCAACAAAAGCCACTCTATCACCATCGCCATCATAAGCCACACCAACATCCGCACCCAAATCTTTAACAATTTCAGCAAAAGACTCTAAAGATTCAGCATTCGGCTCTGGACTTCTACCTGGAAAGAACCCGTCTGGCTGCGCATTTACCGATGTTACCTTGCAGCCCAAGTTCCCAAACAAAACCGGCGCGACGCAACAAGTTGCTCCACATCCGGGATCCACTACCACATGCCATCTCTTGTCCAATTTCACTTTCTTCTGAATCATCTCAAAGTAGCGACAGCTTTCATCTACAAACGAAGCTTCACCTATGTTCTGCCAATCTGCCAATTCAAAACTCTCATTCTCAACTATCCGTTCAATCTCATTCTGACTTTCCTCATTGTAAGCCACACCTTCACCATTGAAGGCTTTTATTCCATTATACTGTGGCGGGTTGTGCGAAGCAGTAATCATTACACCAGCATCAGCCTCCAATTCTCCAGTCAAATAAGCCAACACAGGAGTTGGCACAACACCCAAACAACCAACATTCACCCCTCCAGCCAAAAGACCAGAAACCAAAGCATTCTCAACCATCAAACCAGAAACCCTCGGGTCACGACCCACAAGTACTTTTCTTGCCCTCGAAAAACTTGAAATAGCCAAACCCATCTTAGCCACCAAAACAGGCGTCAAATCGACATTAACTAAACCACGCACTCCAGAACTACCAAACAGCTTAGACTTCAAGCATTTTCCCAATCCATCGTAAGACACAAACGCATTTAAATAATTGTAGTCGAGAAAAAGCGCGTGCAGAAGGATCAAGCCAGTCCTTTTTTCAACCTGCCAATGAACTGTACAAGATCTTTTCGTGTTGGATGCGTTCCCCTAGGACTTGAAACGTAGTAGGCGGCAACCGCGTTAGCCAATGCTAGTCTACCCTCATCTGAGAGCCTATGAGCGTCTCCTAAGATATTTCCAGCGTTCCAAGCGTCTCCAGCGCCCGTAACCCTTAAAACTGGGACTTTGAAAGCTGGGACAATAATTTCACCCTTTCTTGTGAAAGTTGCTGAAAAGCCTGCTGTGTGCAAGTCAACCCGCGCGGTCAAGCGAGATGCCAAAATCCTTGCAGATTCCTTCACCAAATCATCAAACTTTGAAACCTTTCTAAGCTCCTCCACTTTGTCGCTTAGCTGTGATGCATAGCAGACTGCTTCACTCTCATTCAAACTCAAAATATCGACGTCTTTGCTCTGCAAAACATTTCTCATCAATTTCGGAATTTCCTCCTTATTCGCTGTTGGGTCAGCTGTATCACAATACGTCTTGCCTTTACCCGCATTTTTTACACGCTGGAAAACGGTCTCAGCCAGTTCTGTTCCAAAGCGTCTTGTTCCAGCCCAATTAAAAACGCACACATAGTCTGCATTTTCAACAGCCTCAAAATCCTCATCAGTCAAATCTTGTGGCCCGAAACTGGCCAGTGCACCAACGTCTCTAAGCATGACGTTAACTTTGCCCTTTTCGTTTTCAAGCTCGATCGCCGTTGTTATTGATGCCTTGTCGAAGATCTTAACATGCGAAAGACCGACTTTGAGCGCCCTAAGCTGAAATCTAATCAGTTCTAGTCCTAATTTGCTTGTGCACACTATAGGAGTGACCTTCACGTCTAAAGCGGCTAGAGCAGATGCCGTGTTAACAGCATTCCCTCCATTAAGCTCTACTTGCGTAATCCCATCTATGCTGCCGCCCTTACGTTCCACAACTTCTCCAAGCATTACAGAAAAATCCTTCATACCACAGTTTAGACTTATTAGACGGTCAACGAAAAAGTCAGGCATAACAACTGCATCAACTTCTCCAATCTCCTTTTCCAAAAACCTCTGCAATTCTTCAAGATAACCCAACAAACCGTGTTCACCTGAAGCAAAATAGCCGCCATGATCAAATAACTCTTTTCTTGTTATGTTTCATTAACCAAGCAGAAAGCTGATGCAAATCCACACGATATCGCCAAAGAGTAACGCTACAATTAAACCAGCTGTAATGAAGACAAGCATAGGTAAGCCAGGAGTTGCCCAGACAGAGTTCTGAATCTTTCCGTTTTCAACAGCTTTGGCCAGCCTTTCAACAATTGCGTCTCTACCCTCATCCCTAGGCAGAATGACAAGCTTCCTTTTCAGCTCATTCTCAGCTGTTTCCACGTCTTCAAGAGGATACAAATGCCATTTTCTCTTCAACTTATCAATGGTAGTCCTGTAGCCAGTCACTAAGACCAAGAATTTTCTTCCGAAGGATTCGCGTTCATGTTCTTGTTCAAATAGTTTTTTACCAGTTTTCTGACGCCAAAATATGTTTCGCAAAAGCATGTAGATCGCTGTTGCAGCTGCCAAGAGAACCGAATTGCTAAAGATCGTTATCGGGAAAAAAACCTGGGAAATCGGTGACGCTTCTAAGAAGAAAGGATTAGCCAAGTTGTCGGGGTAGAAGGGCAAAGCAAGCGCTAAACACATGAGAGCCTTTGCGTCTGCTCCTCCGAAGCCTCCAGAATAAAAAAGTACTATTGCAAAGGCCGCAGTTAAGCCAAAACACATTCCAAAGAAGGACAGTTCAGAAATTTCATAAATATAGATTTCAACAAAAGTCAACACAAAGGCGAGAGGGGCGAACAACATCCAAACCCTGTTGCTTACTTCTCGCGTTCTATGATCGCTCCAAGAAGCGTAGAGAAGAAAGAGCAAAGCTACAGCTGCTCTTAGCGCATCAAATATCACTTGCATCACGGACACCAACGAGCGTTAAGACCTACTTCCGTTAGCAATATAAAAGTTGAGTCCCTGACAATAGAGAACATCGTGTTTTCTAATCTGAATTCTAAAAGCGATGGTTAGAGGAGAACTTTAAGAAGTAGGTGATTGCTCATGAGATTCCAAGATTTGCCCTGTCGAGGATACCACTTTGTAGTAATAGATTGTCGATGCACTCCAGTCGTAATTCATAGTAATCGAAGTAATAGAGTTACCATTTAACGATACTGGAAGCGACGGACTCGTTTGGCTTTGCTCTACTAGATTTCCTTTCGATGTTCCCACATAGATCTTTTCTATCAGTGTGTTTGAGTCGCCAGAATTTCCTATGTCAAACGTGATTTTCTTGGTGGTGTTTTCGGTGAAGAATCTCACGTTTGATTTGTACAGTATAACTCCAGCCTGCTCTCCCGCGGTAGTCATGTACGTCATTATCCAGGCATATGTGACCACTATAGCTGCGACTGCTATGACGATTAACAGCAGCGTGGCAAGTATTGGCGATATGGCTTTTCTGGATTTCAACATTTTCATTGTCAACACACTTTCACCTCGTTATTGTGTAGCAAATCTGCAGATTGCCTATTTAAATCATATGAATCGCAACTCAATCTTGTTCTGATTCGAAACAACATGAGCTTAAGTGGCTGCAACCTTAACTCTCCGTAGTTACCGTAATTATCGGTGGATATTCAACAATTATCCACAAGCCTGTCGTTCCGTCCTCCTTGTAGATTGGTGTTGTACCATCAAACGTCACTATTGCACCGTGCCAAGTCACATCTAATGCGTATTTGAATTCTGCTGAAGTCAGATCGCTCGACACTGGCAAGAGTTCGATCGAGTTTGTCACCTTAAGGGCTCCCGTTTTGCTTCCAGTGATAGAGTCAAAGATGTATAGCATTTGATTAGCGCTATGCGTGAACATTATTCCCGCCCCTTTTGTTCCCGAAATGAATTGGCTCCAATGATGTGCCCAAGTTGAAGTTGACGAGTTGTAGAATAAACCCGTTGTATTCGAAATGACGGGGTAACCGCTTGCTGTCCCGTTTTCAGTTTGCGCTTGACCAGTCGAACCTGTTAATTCTATTGGGCATAAGTCTGCGATTGTTCTGTCTTGCTCAGATTCTACGAACATCAAGCTTAGCTGATACGTGTAGAATGTAACGTTAGCCGGAAGCGTCAAGACTATGTGAGCATAGACGTTGGGGCAATTAGGGGCCCCAGTCGGCCACTCAACTTCGTGGTGTATGACGGCTCTCACTGCCCCTTCGGTGATTGCATATGTCGGTTCAGAATATCCATAGTGGGCAACTTCGTCGTTGATTCGCATGAATTCTGCCGTACTTGTAGATGTTCCAACGGTCGATATGATCTTGAACGAGTTTACGCCCGCGTGCGAGGAGAAGTCGATTTGCAGATCCAAGATCCCGTTATTCAAGGTCCGCTGAACAGTGTTGACCGTGAAGTATCGGTTTATGTAAGCATACGGTGTTTGAGTGGTTGTGTCACTTCCATTCCACCATATTGTGACTTTTGAAACTTTTGGGTTAGCTAAGAAACTGAGCAGTGTTCGACTATTGAAAACGCTTGCGTTGTTGGCTAAGCCTAAAGGAATTCTATAGTTAGAAGCCCAGTCCTCTACTTGAAATGGTACCTCTCTATTCAAGCCGTTCACGGTTTGGTTCACATGGATAGCTTTTACTGGTATTGGTGGTATGGGTTTCGTCTGTGTTGTCAATTGTAGATTCTGTCCTAGCCATCGCATTGTGCCGTTTTGCAGTAGCTCTACGACAATTGTCACGTCCTGTGACGATAGGTACAGATCTTCAGTAGGCCAAACGTGTAAGAGCGTTGCATCTATGTTCCAGCTGTCTTGAACGGTGTCAGAGGTTTCGTCAGCGCCCTTAAATCTTATGGTAAATGTTGGCGAGTCTAGGTATGGAAAAACTGAAACGTTATTCCATCCACTTGATAGATCAGTGAACAAGTTCTCCCATGTTGAACCGTCCCACACGTCAACTCGAATGTCTTCTGATCCCATTGTTCCTCCGTAAATGCATAGCTCTTCATTAGTTCCGTTGTAGTGTGCGCTTGTCCATTGGACTTCCAGATCTAGCTGATAGTTATCATCGCTTTGGATTTGTTTTTTGATTAAAACGTCGTCAACCCAAACGTTCTCCCCCCACCCAAGAGTAGCGTCAAACCTTATTCTAAAGTTAGATACGAAATACTGGCTGTCTGTTATCTTGTCAGTGTAATGTAGCCATGCGTCATCACCGCCGTTATCGTCAAGTTCGTCAATCAGGTCATAGTTGTTTCCATCATAATAGTAGAGGGTGAAATCTGCGGATTCGGTGTCATCCTTCCTGAACCAGAAGTCTACGTAGATGGCAATTGCATCGCTTGCGTCTAAGTTGTCACTGGTGAAATAGCCTTCATCGCTGTCGGTCGCCCATGCGGAAGCAGAACCACTGTGCACAGGGCTGTTATCCTCCCGCCAATCATGAGATATGTAATCCCAATTGGCATCCCAGTCAGCGGCTTCAAAACCATCATCAAGCAGGGTAGAATTGCTAGTATTCTCCTCTCTCAGCACATCATAAACCGAATCTGGACCTGCTTGTTGTGCTAGGAAATTGCTGTGTGTCCCTTTGTCTGCAGAAGAGTCTACATTCGATGTGTTATTATCCACATAATCTTGGGGCAACCCTAATGTGGAGTTCCATGCTAGTGTGCATGTGTAGCGGCTGAATGATGAAGCCACAACTATTAAGCCTCTCGGGTCTTCAACTTGGATAACGTATGAATAGGGGTCTACTCCCGATGGGATGTCTATTATATATGTGCCGTTGGCGAAGGCTACCGGTTCTGTGCTTGGATTAGTGAGCTCCCACGTCGAGGTTGTGTATACATAGTGGAAGAACTTGAAGTTTCGTTTCCCAAGATTTACGAGGGGATCACCTTCATCTTTGGTTACTACAACATGCGTTTGATTGGAGGAAATCGTGTTTTCAACTTGCACCATTAAACGGCATGAAGTTTCATATCTTATTCCATAAATCCCCAGGCCCGTCAAATTGTGTGTTACGGCTAGGGTTCCGGTGCTGTAGCTTGTGTTTGTAAACCAGTATGTGTATAGTTCTGTTTTGGTTACACTGAAAGATGCTCCCCATTCTGGATGCATATTTGCTATGTTTATTAATCCGCTGTGAAGATAGTTTAGTGCAAGCATTCTTGCGTATGACGAATTCCCAGTGACCTGCAAAACCGAACAATAATACCCTATAGTGAAGCCTAAGATCTGTTTAATAGCGAAGTTAGTTTCATCTATCGCACTCAGAACTTGTGGTTGATCTTGGATTGGGCTATTGCGGATTGCAGAATAAGTGGCTATAACAGTTGCGATGAGGATTACTGCAACAAGCAAAGCTGCAATAATTGAAAACTGACCTTTGCCATTCATCTCACACACCTCCTACCTGTCCAAGCTGCAAAATAACAAGCCTAGAAGTACCAGCAGCTGTATACTCCGACCTGAAAAGCCTAGGCTTAAAATCACATAGCAGACCTAACGCTGTGAGTCTAATGTCAGCGGTTCTTGTCAAACCCAATGCTAAGAACGAACCTGAAACAGCATGTCTGAAAAAAGCACCTGCAATCCAACTGCCCACCTGTTCAAAAGTATATGATGTTACTGCCAAGTTGTAATCGCCTATTATTGAAGAGGGTAAAGCTCTTGTGGCTGTGTGGTATGGGGTCGGATAGATGCCATAATAGTTGCAGTAATAAAGTGCTTCTGGCGAAAGGCGAACACTTGCCAGCCGAGGGTCATCGGATCTATCCCCTGTGATCCAAGTACCATCGTACCAATATGACCCCCCATTTAAACCTCGCAAAAACGCGTTCAATCCACCTGCTCCAACGCATTTCATTCCATAAATGCCATAAGTGTTATGATCGTTTGGAAAGTACTGCATATTTGACACATAATATAGTGGATAACCCACTATGCTGGCCCAAGTCCAATTGCGCTGGGAGACTCTTTTTCCCAGCTCGTAGCAGTATTCGGCGTATGAGTTTTGGCTATACATGTTTGCGTAGCTTGAAGGAATAGGCACTGCTTCTCCACATGTGTTTATGACCACTGCATTCTGCAGTGTTTCACCTTGCAGTGACAGCCCGTTTAGTATTTGCCCTAGTTGCGTTGTGTTTTGTATCATTATCGTGTTTCGGAAGTATGGTGAAAGCAGGCTGTACAGGTCTTCTGCTAAGCTGTGTGCTGTATATCCAGTGATCCACCATCCGTTGGCATCGCTACAATTCAGTATGTACAAAGTTCCACCAACACCATGTTCGCCAATCTTCTCTGGAGTCACATTGAAAGTCACATTCGAAGAGGCAACCAGATACGATGCAGCGTCTGACGCTATGCCTAAGCTTTCAGCGTTAGAGACTGACCTCATCAAGGTGTATAGTTCCGTTCCGCTTCCGCTAGACACTTCGTACGCAGTTATGTTGTAGACAATATTCGGTGGCAAGCAAGCTGAAAGCGCGATTTGAAGCTGACTCCAAGCTGAGTCGTTCTCCAGCTCAAACATGGTTATGCTTAAATCATAATCTGCATCCAAAGCTTGAAGCGTTGTTAATGCCAGTCTTCGGAGATTTAGCGGCGAAACCTGTCTCGGGGAAGGTAAAACAGCAAATAGGGAAGATATTATGAAGGCTCCAGTAATAATAATGATAACCAGGAATATCTCAATTGTTCGCATCATTATACAATCACTCCATAGCCTCCTAGACTCCACAAGGCAAGTTTGGCTTGATAGGCAATGTTGTTAACTATTACTTGACGTATGTCTGTTGCAACCCACTCCTTGCCAGAGGGATCACCACCAAAAGTCACCGAAAAAGCCATAGCACTGATTCCCCAAGGCATCAAAACGACACCAGTTTCTTGCGCACTCTTTCTGTAACTAATGACCAGAATGCCGGGATTATAGGTAGGAATGGTTATGTTCTTGTATGGTTGTCCGTATCCGTAATTGATTTTGCCAACTTTTCCTGTGGAGTTCTCCATAGGCATCTCGCGAAGGGTGAAATCATCAGTCAACAAGACAAAAGTGGCGTTGTATGCTATTTCTGCAGGATTGTCTCCACCATGTACGTCATAACTGTGGGCAATAAGCACTCTTCTTTCTTCTAAATCGTCGATGAATGGGACTACATAATTGTTTTCGTATGTTGCATGTTCGTAGTAACCTACTCCTACGAGTCCGCTGAGATAAGCGTATACTATGAGAACATAAGAGACATCAGTTTTAACTGATGGGAAGTTCAGAAGAAGTGAACCCTTCTCGTCAGCAAAATCAGTGCCATACTCCAGCGTGTAGGAGGGATAGGGACCACCACCGCCACCTTCACAAACCGTGAGAAAACAGTAGCTTACTGTAGCATTCGCAAGTGGAAATCCCATTCCGGTGACGTCAACACTCAGAATCAACGGGTTTTTCGGCTGCAATTCTTCTATTGAAACTGTAACTATTGGCGTTATGGTTAGTTGAAACCCATATGTCCCGTTTATTCCAAGCAGTCTCGTTGCAGTTGAGTAGTTAATGGCCTCAGATAGAGGCATTAACAGGAAGCCATATCCCATCGTTATGTTACTGTAATACGAGTCTGTCTTAGGATAATAGACTAGTTCTCCTGTGGAAGAACGTAACCTCATAAGTGAAAATGGACTGAGCTTGTATTGGGTGAATTCTGGGTCTTGTAGCCCAAAACCTGTTGGAGCACATTTGCTTGTTCCCCAGTCAAGAGGATAACCAGGATTCAGCAATATGTTGTCAACCAAGTCACTGCATTTTGTTGCAAGGTATCTGTGACGCTGATACATGATTGCCGTTTGAATTGTCTGGTTAAAGAGCCCCACAAAAAGCAACAGTGCTCCTAAGAACACCATAGCAGAAACCATGTGGTCAATAGTTGAGCTAACCATTATATCCCTCTCCAGTCATTCTCCGAAGTACAAACATATCGTTCCATTCAGAAACTTCTCAGCACTCACACACGCGTGCGTGGAATTGCTCATGAAAGAGGATTCTTGCCATAACACGTTAGGACCCAAAATGATTGAGGTGGTTATTGTGGTTCTGGTTTCCGCTAACTTGAGGGTTAGTTCTAAAGCTTTACTTGAATTCGATGTCGGGTCTACAACAGCCTCTAACGTCGCGCTTCCTATGTAATGAAGATTGTCTATATACAGCGGGAGTCCCGGCAAATACGTTGCTGTTCCAGCTGATATGGTTTCATGGTTTAGCGAGAAATATAATTGCTGTATCGTACTTCCTAGATGGCTTGCAGCATCCTGAAGTGTGAGAGCCCTACGTGAATCCACCCATATGTCCATGAGCCAGCTTGCTGTTAAGGGAAAAAGGAAAATCTGCATTATCAAAATTGGAATCATAATCATATACTCAATAGTTATGTGTGCCACCTTTCAACTCTCCCTAACAGGCTAGACATGTAGCCCTAGCGAAACAATCACCTCACCCGTATAGAACTCGATGATAGATCCATCCGGAACATTCACCTCTTCGTCGACACTTCCAAAATTGAAAAAGTCTTCATCGAATCCTAAGCTGTCTTTAAGGAAGGAAACGTGTATCTTAATTTTGTTGACATCGCCTTCTATATTAGCCGAAACTGTACTTCCCGCAAGTGTCACAGATTGTGAGTGATAAGGACGAGTCCCTGAGATAAGTATAGGCAAGTAAAACCTGAAATAGTTCTTCTGTTCCCCGCCTGTGGTTATTGATGAATTCAGCATCCTTATTGATGGAGCAACAACGACCCTTATGAAATTCCCATCGTTCATAGGCACTTTTTCGATTTCGTACACGTGACTTACTGGCGCTGAGGTGCCCATCTGAAGAAAAGAACGGTCTGAGGAAGGAAATACTCGCTCACTATAGTTGTTACTTACGGAGTATTTGCTTATAGGCATGTTAAACAAGAGAATGCCAGTACTGTAACTGGTTAAGAAAACATCATCGTTCACGTAAACAGTGTAATTTAAAGCTAAAGACTCGAAATCAACCTGTCCAAATCTACTTGCGTAACGAATTGTTTGTGTGCGACCAACAATCCAAGCTACATCATCTACTTGAAGGCCAACTGTTTGCATAAACTGTCTCATAGCACTGAACTCGTTTTCCGCCATCCGCGAATTCAAGAAGCTATTCCCAAAAGTGACCGTGACAAGAAGCAGCACCACAACTGCGCTTGTTAATATAACCGTGGAAATCGCTGGACTAACCGCTTTCTCATCTCTCCCTAATCTACGCAACTGAATTTCACGTTTCAACATTTCTCTCCACTAACTAAAATGTTATAAACATGGGCACAATCTTCGCAGCTGTCACCGCGATTATCACCAGAAGAGCAGCATGCTTGAAACCAGCCGCGATGGACTCTTCACTGATCTTACCTCCAACTAAGCCTATCAGAAAACTATGGAAAATACACGAAGTCGTGAACATTGATATCATCCCGCTTAAATCCGTTGCTGCTTCCGTGCCACCTGCACCAGCGGCTGCAGGAGCACCAAGAGTGCCCGCAGTGAAACCTATCATCATCGTTGTTGTTGCCACCAACAGAATTGCGGCAAAATAAGGCATCAATATATATGGACGTACCGCCATCTTCTTTTCCTTTTCCACATCTTGAGTCAAATTGTTGAACCTTGCCAAAGACTCTATCATAGAAATCGTCCCGCCACCGACATCTATTGTCTCAACAAGTAAGAACATAACGATCTGAGTCATCCAACTCTTTGTTCTTTTCAAGAAGTCCAATATCACTTTTCGAATGGAAACCCCCCAAGAAATCTCTGAACTTATTTTGCGCAGTTCTTTGCTAAACTCTCCGTAATCCCGACTGGAGAGGCTTTCAATACACTTCTCTGGAGACAACCCAGTCTTGCGAACTTCAGTCAAATCCCTCAGGAAACTATTAATACCTTTCTCCATGCCTGCTTTCTTCTTTGAGAGCTTGCTGTACACAATGGCGGCTGGCGCCGTTGTAACGAACAGAGCTATGGCCACAGCGACAGGTAGATCAACTGTTGTTTGTAGCGAACTGAAGAAGGGAACTTCAATGTAACCCATGAAATTCGTTAAGAGCAGAAACAGTATCATACCTATTATGCTGCAAACTCCAAACACCTTGTATGGACGCATTTCTGTCACCGGAGTCTTAGGCTGCATACTGTGCGCCAAATAAATGAACATCAACGAGAGCATCGGCGTAAACAAATACGTGTAGAGAAGTATGCTGGAATACGAGGACATGCCTGTACTGTAGATGGATTCTACACTGAACAAAATGTAGAAGCAGAGAGACATCAAGACCATCACTATTATGAAAGTTTCCAAAAGCATTCCAAGCCTTTCGGCTGCAGCCTTAACACGCATAGCCCTGGTCTTAAAAATGTCTTCAGCTTTTCTCTCAAGGAAATGCCCGATATCTCCACCAATAATGACCGTAGAAGCGTAGCCAGCAAGAAAGTCTTTGAAAACGTCTAAAGGGTTCTTCTTCGCTGCATTTTCAATGGCTGTCAAGGGATCTATCCCGAAGATTTCCACGTCCTTTATGATCTCTCTGGCTTCGCTTCTCATTGATGGCATCAGTTCAACTTTTGCCAACCGTTTAAAACTCGTGTATGGCGCTATGCCTCCAGAAGCCATGACGCTAATGTAAGTGGCTGCAAAGGGCATTTCCCTTTCAAGGTTGCTAGCTCTTTCGCTGGCTCTGGACATGGGGATTAATAGAAAGCCTATCATCACATAGAACGGAAGGGGCACCAAGAAGATCAAGGGAAGAAAACCATAAAGGTATATCAGCACAATTGCAATGATTGATCCTGGAAGCGTTAGCACAGCAATCAAAAACATTAATGAGACATACGTCTCTGGGTAAATCTTGATCTTTGCTCTTTCCAGGTAATCCTTGAACTCTAAGACATTCTTCAAGAAGGAGGGAGCTATCCTCCCAAATAGGCGGAAGGACCAAGCTTCAAGACTTTCCAGAAATTGCAACAGTTCTCACCTCTTCTCCTGCAATGACCTTTTCGTAAATCTGTTGCGGTCTGGCGTAGTACTCTGCAATTATTGCGGCGACATCTTTGTAGCTTCTTATGTTGCGTTCACGCATCCAATCCAAAACATCTTTGCGCCTATCTATCTCCTCAAGCAACTCCTTTTTGCTGGAACCCACACGTTCAGAAATCGATGACAACATTATGCTTTTATCAAATGCCACGAGCTGCGTATCCTTTGCGGGATGCCATCTAAACGTACATCTGTAATCCTCATAATCCGCAACCTCGTGAATGTTCATTATTCGCCTATACGACTTTCTCTCTCCATCTTTTATTAGGTGGACTCTCTGAATCGATAAAACGAGATTCATTAATGGAATGTAGGCTGGCGAAATGTCCATGGGTTTCTGTGTTAGACGCTTAACTGCAGAGTCCATATTCTCAGCGTGCATTGTACACATGCCTCCGTGGCCTGTAGCTAGCGCTTGGAACAGCACATAAGCTTCCTGCCCCCTTACCTCGCCTACAATTAGGACGTCTGGACGATGCCTCATCGAGGTTTTCACAAGATCGAAAAGGTTTACTTCGCCAGCGCTACTTCCACCTAAACCGTAGCTCTGTCTGGCTATAAAAGAAACCCAGTTTTCAAGTGGAAGATTGAGCTCCGCCGTTTCTTCTATGGTGATCACCTTGCTCCCAGGCTTGATTAAGCAAGCTAAAGAATTCAGCGCTGTAGTTTTTCCAGCAGCTGTCCCACCCAAAACCATTATAGAGGCCCTGTTTTCAAGGCACAACCAAAGATAAGCCGCCATCTCTTCTGAGAAGGTACCCAAATTCATCAAATCTATTATCGAGTAAGGGTCTTCTCTGAATTTCCTAATAGTGAAGGCCGTTCCAAAAGGTGTAACTTCGTGTCTGTAACAAACCGCTAGTCTGTGCTTCCCAGGTAGCGAGGCGTCCACGACTGGGAATGCTGAGCTCACATGTTTTCCGGACATATGGACAAGCTTAACAACTATATTATCGAGTTCTTCATCATTTCCGAATTCGAGATTTGTTTCGACGCTTTCATAGTTTCTGTGCCAAACGTAGACAGGTCTGTTGACTCCGTCACAGGAAATATCTTCGATGTTTGGATCTCGCATTAAAGGATCGATTCTGCCGAACCCTACAAGATCTCTTTCAGCATGATAGAGAATCTTATACCACGAGACGTCGGGCAACCAGCCTAAGCTTATCCGGTATTTGTCAACAATCTTCTTAGCTTCCTCTGCGAAGAATTTTCTGGGATCAAGGATCTCCCCTTTAGGCGACTCTATCTCTGCAAGCAAAATCTCCAAGATACGGTCGTAAATGCTTCTTTCAAGAGGATCAAGCTGAAGCTCATCCAACATATACATATACTCGCCTGTTCTCGGATTCTGCACAATCGCAACATGGGCAAAAGGCTCGTAAAGTGGATACCTTTCCACAGTTTTGAACTTCCTAGGCACAGGCTTTGGAGGAGGTGGCGGAATAGCCGCTTCCTCA
>Ga0209635_10002572_pt1 | contig 13948 bp, 12 predicted proteins | sample DeeMarSWOR230_32_FD_187463 | JGI IMG/M metagenome (GOLD analysis project Ga0209635, IMG submission 187463) | Marine sediment microbial communities from White Oak River estuary, North Carolina - WOR-2-30_32 (SPAdes) (version 2) | ecosystem: Environmental > Aquatic > Marine > Intertidal zone >... | reverse complement strand
CAATTTCGTTGGGGAGGGGGCTTAGGGGGTGGTAATAGGTGGATGCCGCCGATAGTTGGCTTTTATTAGCCTTTCCAGTCTGCTTAGTTCTCTCAGCTTTCTTTTCCGACGCTGAGTCGGTTTTTATCTCCTTGCCTAAAGCTGGTAATAATCTGGTTGCACATGTCGTTTACTCAGGGTGAGTATTAAGGGTGAACATTAACAGCCTCTTTGTGATATTGTTTTTCATCTGTCTTGGGTGTGCCGCTTTCTTCTGCAGTGCTGAGACTGCTTTCATTGGTATGCAGAAGCTGCGTCTACAACATCTGATCCAGAATGGACACCCTGCCGCCAAAAGGGTGGCAAAGATTGTGGAACAGCCAGAGAAATTTCTCGCTACAGTTCTTTTGGGGATCAACTTCTTTGAGACGGCAGTAGCCACTCTGGGCACAATCATAGCAGTGTCACTAATCCGAAATGAGAACTTGGCAATAGCCATCGCTACCATCGTGATCACCGTAGTAACCTTAATTTTCGCTGAGCTTGTTCCTAAGAGCTTGGCAGTTCGTTACGGAGAAAGAATAGCTTTGAGATATGTTAGACCTCTAGAAGTAATCTCTACCATCCTCTATCCTCTGGTTTACATCCTGAACCACATCGGGATTAGGTTCACCAAGTTAGTCGGGGAGAGCGAAATTCCCAAGCCGACCATCAGCGAGGAGGAATTCCGTACAGCTATCAGCATAGGTGAGGCTGAAGGGGTAGTGGAAGGTAATGAGGCGGAGATGTTACACAAGGTGTTTGAGTTTACCGACCGCCCGGTGAGTAAGATAATGGTCCCCAGAACAGAAATCGCCTGGGTGGAGCAAGGGACGAAGTTAAGTGATTTCTTGAATCTCTATACCCAGGGACGATATAGCCGTTTCCCCGTATATCAGGATAATACCGATAATGTGGTGGGTATGTTGCATGCCAAGGATGTGCTGATGAAGTTAACCGATGAATCTGAGAGCAGAGACAGCGTCATCGATGATTTGATGCGCCCTGCCTATTTTGTACCTGAAGGCAAACGTTTAGGGGAGCTTCTTGCTGAGATGCGAGACGGGGGTCACCATGCGGCAGTCGTTGTCGACGAGTTTGGGGGAATTGCGGGAATGGTTACCCTCGGGCAACTAACTGAGGAGATTGTCGGCGATATTCACGATGAGCTAACGGGTGAAGAAAAGGATTTCATTGTAACTGGCGACAGCACCTTTCAACTGGATGGAGGATTCAGAATTGAAGACGCTAACGAGGAGTTGGGGCTGAATTTGCCCAGCGGTGATTATGAGACTGTGGCTGGCTTTATTCTCAGCCACCTTGGTCGGATACCGAAGCAGGGGGAGCACTTTAAGTACCAGAACCTGAAGTTTGTTATCACGGAAATACGTGGAATGAAGATAGAGAAGGTCATAGTAACCAGGGAAAAGGGTGTTGCTGCATCGTAGGTCAGAGGGAAGCTTAAGTTTATTCTATCTCAACATGGTGCGATTTTGGGGGAAGACCTTGAGAAGTTAAGAGAAATCGTCCCTGACCCGGTGCGCCAGCAGAAAGCACGAGAATATAGTAGGCTCCTGCGGCGCGGCTCATTTCTCGAGCTCGGAATAGGGCTCATCCTGTTATTGGTCCTTCTTTTCACCCCTGCCTCAACTACACTGGCGAGCCTTTTAGTTTTTCCTTCCCCATGGTCAGCAGCCCTGTATCTATTGATCCTGGCAGCAGGCTATGGGGTGATAGTGGCAACGTTAGGCTATTACTACGATTTTGTCTTGCCCCATCGTTATGGCTTATCAAAGCAAGATCTAGCAAGCTGGCTCAGGGACAAGGTTAAGGCTTCGGGGCTGGGATTATTGCTAGGCTTATGTCTGGTTATAATCGTTTACTGGCTTATAGGGCGTCTCCCGGCGCTGTGGTGGCTAGCAGCTGCCTTGATCATGTTCTTAGTCAGCTTAGTCCTCACCTGGCTAACGCCCACCTTTCTTATACCTCTATTCTTTAAATTAAAGCCCTTGGAAGAAGGAGGGCTCAAAGAGAAATTGGTAAATTTAGCCAAGAAGGCTGGAGTTGATATTGCAGAGTGCCTTACCATGGATTTAAGCAGCAAAGCCACTACAGCTAACGCCATGCTGAGCGGCTGGGGCAAATCTAGACGTATTATCTTCAGCGATACTTTGCTCCAGGGATATTCATGGGATGAAATAGAGGTGACTTTGGCTCATGAGCTAGGACATCGTCTCCACCATGATATTCCCAAGCTCATAGGAATCCAAGCAGCCACTTTTTTATTGGTATTTTATCTGACCAATTTAGCCCTGAGAGCTGGAGTGGTATTATTTTCCCTCCAGGGAATAAGTGATATCGCTGGCCTTCCCTGGCTAATTTTCGTTCTAGCCATGCTTATCTTGGTGTTGCAACCAGCGCTTAATTGGTATAATCGTCGCATAGAAATAGCGGCAGACGAGGCTGCATTGGCGCTAAGCAATAACCCTCAAGCCTTTATTGCTCTGATGACTAAACTGACCGACCAGAATCTAACCGAGGCCGAACCTAGCCAGTGGGTAAAACTTCTATTTTATGACCATCCCACTTATAATGAGAGGGTAGAACTAGCTCATAATTATATTTCTCGCTGTCAGCGAAGCGAGGCAATCTAAGGAGGCCTTTTGAAGCTTATTTTAGTTAGGCATGGCGAAACTTATTGGAATGACGAGAGGCGTATCCAGGGAGGCGATAGCGATATCGAACTGAATGATACCGGATTGGAGCAAGCCAGGAAGCTAGCAGCTTTTCTCGAGAATGAGCCCGTTGCTGCTATACTCTCCAGTCCTTTGCAGCGAGCTATAGCTACAGCCGAAGTTATAGCTAGCCATCACCGGTTGCCCGTAGAGATTGACCAAGGGCTTAGAGAACTCAAAGTTGGTGAACTGGAAGGCATGTCTGTTTCAAATTTAAGTACCACGTTCAGTCAGTTTTTAATGCAATGGTGGCAAGACGGGGGGGCAATGAAATTGCCCAACGGAGAAAGTCTTGTTGAATTGCAACAGAGAGCCTGGAAGGCTGTTGAACGTCTGCTAGAAAAGCATAAAACTAATCCTGAGCACAACGAAGGAACTACGGTGGTAGTAGTCAGCCATTACTTCGTTACCTTAGCCATCATTCTCAAAGCTTTAAATTTGCCTCTGGACTGCTTTACCAAATTCAAAGTAGACCTTGGTGGGGTAAGCATCCTCGAGATTCAGGATTATGGACCCCGCTTGGTGACATTTAACGATACCTCCTATTAGTGTTAGCTGCGAGGGGCAAAGCAAATGGGTTCCCAAAAAATTCGCAGAATTTTTGGGGTGAAAAGCAATCCCTATGAACAAGATTAAGCTAGAGTCAAGAGTTATAGATTTTATTCAGCGGTATAGCTTGATTTCACCTGAGGAGGTAGTGGTTGTCGGTGTCTCAGGTGGTGCTGATTCAGTATGTTTGCTTCATTTACTGGCAAAATGCCAGAAAGGACTAGGGATAAAACTTCATGTAGCTCATCTAAATCATCAACTTCGGGGAGTTGAATCCGAAGCTGATGCCAAATACGTATCTAATCTGGCTGGCTCGCTTGGCATTCCCATCACTATTGATAGGCAGGACGTGGCTGCCTACAGGATTGAAAGAAATTTCTCTGTTGAGGAAGCTGCCCGGGAACTACGCTATGCTTTTCTCGCCAGGGTAGCTAGAGAGGTCGGAGCCAATCGAATAGCCATAGGTCATACTAGGGATGACCAGGTAGAGACCATTTTGATGCACATATTACGGGGAACGGGAATTACCGGATTGTGCGGTTTAGCCCCTTGCTCGCCTATGGCGTATGACAGCCAGGGAATGTCATGGCCCACCTCCCCCCTGTCATTGCGAGCGAAGCGAAGCAATCTCTTGGTAATAAGACCGCTTCTAGATATTACTAGAGAGGAAACAACGATTTATTGCCGTGAACACCAGCTTGACCCGCGTGTTGATTCCTCCAACCGTTCACTTTCCTTCTTCCGAAATCGCCTTCGTCTCCAGTTGTTGCCTCTGCTCAGACAATATAATCCGAGCGTTGACCAAGCCCTGCTCCGTTTGGCTGGTATTGCCAAAGAGGATAATGCTTTCCTTGAACAGCAAGCTTCTGAGTTGTGGCATGAAGTGGCCAGGCAGGAAAATAACGCCATTTACCTGGATAGGAAGCAGATTGCTAGCTTGCCGATAGCCTTGCAAAGGCAATTATTGAGAGCCGCTGTGACCAGGTTGGCCGGGGATACTCGAGACATCGAAGCCAGTCATATTGAAGCCGCAAGGAGCCTGCTAAATAAACCAGTGGGCAAAAGAGTCTCTCTGCCACATGGCTTCATCTGTCAGGGCGGATATGGTGAGCTTGTCATTGCGAGCACAGCCAAGCAATCTCATCTTCCGCCATGTCCCTTTCCTCCGCTGCCAGGCGAATTTTCTCTTAAAGTGCCTGGTAAGACAGTTTTCCCAGGATGGAAGGTGATAGCCAGCATAGTTGGGGAGCGAGTGGATTCCTTGTCATTGCAAGGAGTCCTGAGCACAAGCGAAGGAACTGGCCAAAGCCATCTCGTTGCTCATTTCGATTTGCACAAAACGGGAGCCGAATTCTTCGTCCGTCAGCGTCGGCCTGGAGATAGATTTCAGCCCTTAGGCATGAGCATACCCAAGAAGCTCTATGAGTTTATGGTTGACGCCAAGATACCTCGTTCCTGGCGAGGCCGCATCCCGATCGTCTGTTCCCCTCAGCAAATCGTCTGGGTAGTAGGCTGGCGCATTGATGATAGAGTCAAGCCCACTGAAGCTAGCAAAGAAATCCTTCGTCTGGAGTTTATCAAGTCATAATGAAAGCAGTAGCCAGGGAATTACGTTTACGCCATCTTACCGTCGACGAAGCCCTATGGCGGCTTGATAAATATCTCAACGATGCCTTTATGGCTGGCTTGCCCTCTGTGCGCATTGTTCATGGCAAGGGGACAGGAAAATTACGCCGTGCCGTACATGACTCGCTAGCCAAGCATACTCTGGTTAAGTCCTATCGCCTCGGTGATTATGGCGAAGGAGACTATGGCGTCACCATAGTGGAGCTGACAAATCATTAAACCTCCCGCAAAAATCTTGTGATTCCCGTGGCCACAGTTAATTTAAATTTATCACCCCCAAAGCCTTAACGGCTTTTCAGAGTTGATTCAAAGCATAGTTTTTTGAGACGCAGCGGCTCGGAGCTTATCAGTTCAGCTTGCCCGCAGGGCGGGCTGGATAACCCCCGGCAAGAGACATGACAGTTAGCGGTGCAACCGAGCACGGGCTGGAATCTACCGTCAGCTTGCTTTCGGGCAAAGGGCAGTGGTAATCCCTCGCAGTGCGGGATGCCCCGGGAATCGCTTTCCCCGGCGGAAAGCTCCTGGCAGGTGGCATAGGTCATTCCCCTGGCTTCAACCAATTCCTTTACTTTCCGGTGGAAGCCGAACCTCAAGTCCCTGCGCAGGCGATAGCCTCCGCCTGACCAGTGTGCCTCGTAGATATATTCTTGCTCAAATTTCTTAGCTGCTTGTGGCGACTGGCTGTAGATAACTTTGTATATTCGCTGCCATATGCTTGTGCCTTTGTGATCGGCTGATGGAGAGCGTCTCCTGGATAGCCGGCCGGTGCTGGCGGTGATATGCCTGGCTCCAATCGCAGCGAAGACATCAACCAACCCGGCTATTTTTTCAAACCAGGAATCACCGTAAAGGGCCAGGAATAAATGGACAAAAATGGGGTCGAGGCGAACGACAATGTCTATACCCATGTCGGATAGCTTGGCGGCAGCAGCTACCCGGGCATCGAACGAAGGCGCCCCCGGTGACAAAAGCCCGAGCACCTCAGGAGTCCCTTCGATGGTTATAGCTATAAATTTAGGCTTGTACTCGATAAAGCCAGGCAATTCCAGAAGAAAGGATGGGTCGCCTTTGGTGGTGATAAAAAAGGAGATGCCGTAGTCCATAAGGAGCTGTATCAGTCTTTTGACCTCTCTTTTCAATTCAGGTATGTCCTGGCAGGGGTCAGAGATATTGGACAAGGAAATTGGCGGGCATAAAGTTAGCTTTTCGAGGTCCCTCTCCACTAGCTCAGGCAGGTTGTTATAAATCAGGGTATCCTCGGAGTAGTTGGAATAAATAGCTTCTCTGGCATAGCAGTAGATACAATTATGAAGACATTGGTTTGGACCCGGTGGAGTGACATTGATAATCCAGCAATGGAAGCACTTTCGTTCGGGATGAGAGTAGGGGAAATCATGGAAGGTCGAGCCTTTCTTGGCTATTAACCTTACGGACACAATCCTATTTTAGCAGTTTATAGTCTTCCGCATAATTTCGTATAAAACCCTCTCTTCGAACGAAGGGGGCCTGATAAATCAGACAACTACAAAAATCTGGAGCCGTATCGAGCAAACGCTTGACAGTGCGGGGGTGATATAATCTAAACTAAGATTTTGGAAAAACTGCACTATTACAGGAGGGGAGACTTTCATACGCACGAAAGGCGTTTTAGTTTTCGAGTGACGGATAATAAGAGGCAGCAATGAAAAACGGAAAAATACTCCTACCAGCTCTACTCTCTATCGTTGTAGTTTTTGGCTTTATTCCTCCTGCGTCAGTTGCTGAGGCTTCATCAGCAACTGTGTCTGTGCTGGATGATTATGCGATTACTCATTCGGCGGTAGACAGCTCCAGCATTGCTTTGGCAATGGTACTGAATATATCTTCTGTTATGGCTCAAGGGCAAGCAACACCCATGGTCGCCGCAAGCCGAGGTTCCGCGGTAGGGCTTAGTGATGACAGCACCGTGGTCGCCATGGGAGACAACGACCTCGGGTGCTGCGATGTCGGCAGCTGGGCGAACATCACCCAGGTTGACGCAGGCTACAGGCACACGGTGGGACGTAAGGTCGACGGCACCGTGGTCGCCGTGAGAGATAATGAAGACATCGACTACGGAGAGTGCAATGTCGGCGGCTGGGCCGACATTATCCAGGTCGCCGCAGGCGCCTATCATACGGTGGGGCTTAAGGATGACGGCACCGTGGTCGCTGTGGGAAGAAACGTCGAGGGGGAGTGCAATGTCGGCGCCTGGACGGGCATCATCCAGGTCGACGCAGGGGGTGGGCTCGCCGGGGGGCACACGGTGGGGCTTAAGGCCGATGGCACCGCGGTCGCCGTGGGAAGAAACGTCGAGGGGCAGTGCGATATCGGCGACTGGACGGGCCTCATCCAGCTCCTGGCAGGCCGCCATTTCACAGTGGGGCTTAAGGCTGATGGCACCGCGGTCGCCGTGGGAAGAGACTACTACGGGCAGTGCGATGTCGGCAACTGGACGGGCATCGTCCAGATCGACCCGGGCGCGTGGCACACGGTAGGGCGTAAGGCCGACGGCACCGTGGTCGCCGTGGGATGCATCGGCTGGAATGCGCAATGGGGGCAGTGTGAAGTCTGCGACTGGACGGGCATCACCCATGCCAGCGCAGGCGGGTATCACACAGTGGGACTTAAGGCCGACGAGACCTTGGTCGCTGTGGGAGAAAATGCCGTTGGGCAGTGCGATATCGGCGGCTGGACGGGCATCATCCAGGTTGACGCAGGGAAGTGGCACACGGTGGGACTTAAGGACGACGGCACCGTGGTCGCCGTGGGAGGAAAACCCGTAGTATCGCGTCTGTGCTTCATCGCCACCGCAGCCTACGGCACCCCCATGGCAGAGGAAATACAAATTCTCCGTGAGTTCAGAGATGAATACCTGCTCACCAACCAGCTGGGACAAGCCCTGGTAGATTTCTATTACAAGGTCAGCCCACCAATGGCTGAGTTCATAACTGAGCATCCCAGCCTGAAGCCGATAGTGAGGGCTGGGCTAGTGCCCGCTGTAGCCATGAGCGCCATAGCTGTCAACACTACTCCGGCTGAGAAGACGGCCATAGTAGGCTTGGTGTTGCTGGTTTCCGTGGCAGTGGCGGCTTGGACGGCGAGGCGGCGAGGCAGAGATCCAGAGTATACCTGACGGTGAAATTGCACAATCGCCTCAAATATTCAGGGTGATTACGACTCACACCCGGGCATCGATTGTATCAGTCTTGGGGAATTAACAAACCATGGTACAGTTTCGGGGGGCCACGGGGATGTTTAGGCCACAGTCGGTCGATTGCCTCTTTAAACTGCTGGTCAACATTTCCCCTTCCAATTCAGGAAGTAGTTTGTACATACGATTACGTATTCATTATTTAACTTCAGGTGATTTCGGGCCCTCTCCATTTTGCCCCAATGTGAGCATTCCTGGCCAGGCTTGCCTCTACCATTCTTGCCGTTGCTAAAGCAAGCCAATTGCCACCATTTCTCTGCGCCTCAGGATTTTAAGCTTCCCTGAAGGTTATGTTGGCAAATGTGAACGAGACTATCTACCAAACTGCTCGTGGTGACTAGGCGGGTTGCTAAACAAATTCGCAAATCAACCCCCATTAAACGCCAAAAGGGGGCAGCTTCATGCTGCCCCCTTCTTTTAAACCTCTACACGTTCCCGTCGTCGCCAGACGAAGCATCTCCTTCTTGCCGGCTCCGGGAAATCAACCTGGCAATACCCTTGAGATTCCTCTCTCAGTCACCGGCAACCGAGCGGGAAAATTATACCATTGTTAAAGTATTATGCTGAGTTATGGGCAAACAATACTGTCCCAAGGCATGAGGATCTGGCAGTACAAGTCCTCCATCACGTCGATTAGCCAGTCGTAGGATGGTGCGAAGGCGTTAATGATTGGATCAAGTACGATAGATCCTACGTAAACGCCCCACGCCAACATATCGACTGTCCAGGCAAGGGGTCCTTCGGTGAAATCGGCAATGGGGTCCATGAACTGGCCCACATCAAAACCGATAAATCCTATCTTCGCCTCTTCCATATCCAGAAGTTCCCCTAGTAGCCTAAGGCCCTCCGCCATGATTGAAAACGGTACTTTAGCATACGTTTCCGGGTCCGGATCGGCTGCTACGACTCCAGGCACCACCACCATGGTCAGCAGAGCAAGAGCAACACCTATACTAATTAATTTTTTCACCTAAACCTCCTTTACTTTTACTTTGGCTATTTCAACACTGTCCTCCCATCCCGAGTTCCCGGGCTCGGGATGGTACATGATTTTCTTCTTAATCTGAGCCCTCCGATAAACACCTCCTTTCCGAGCTCTTAGCCCACGTTGCTCACTGGCTCGATTGCCTGCAACGAGGCGCACCTCAAATGTTAAAATCCTGTTAACTTAAGTATATGTTACCATGGGCGGGTTGTCAAGTCCCGCCGGGAGATTTTACAAAAAATTCTATAAAAAGGCAATAATCTCTACATGCCTTGACAAACTTACCAAAGTGAGGATATTATGATTATGTTTTATTTAGAAGACATTCAAATAGAAGAAAGGTGGTAACAGTTTAGTTTCCTAAGAGGGGCGTACGTCTAGTTCGCCATATTCTATAGGTTCGGCCCAACACAGTTTTTGGGAAAAGCTTACCTGTTACGAGAGTTGAGAGTGCGCATAAAGCGAATACGGGCTCCCATTATAGCGGGGCTTTTGTTATTGATGCTGATATTGCCCCCATTGGCTCTGGCTCAGCCAGAGATATCAAATGTCGTTGTGCAGGACATAACCTCCACTAGCGCTACCATCTACTGGACTACCAATACTAGTAGTGATAGTCGGGTGAGGTACGGCACCACCACTGCATTGGGCGAGCCTCCTGTGGATGATAGCGCCTTGGTCACCACCCATTACATATACCTCACAGGATTAACCTCGGGCACACTATACTACTTTGAAGTTGAATCTACCGATGGCTCCGGAACTGCCACTGACAACAATGGCGGCGCGTACTACTCTTTCACAACAGAAGCCGTAGTAGCATATTCCATTACCCTTGACCCTGTTTCTGGGGCCTGCGGCGACCTAATCGAAGTAACGGCGGCCGTTACGGCGGCCGGCACCTATTATGTCTGCTGGGATTCTCTCACAGCAGCGGGTATTAAAGACACATTCACAGCAACCATGGCTGGAAGCCGCACCCTCATGTTCTATGCCCCCGAGGCAAAGGAGGGCATTCATAAGGTTTATTTGGCCACCGATACTTATGTCAAAAAAGCGGAGGCTAATTTTGAAATCTTCCCTTCCGTAATGATTGACCCCGATGAGGGACCGGTGGGCACGGAAGTAACTGTCAACGGCTATGGTTTTGCGGCCTCGCAGGACATCCGGGTTAGCTTCCAGGACACGGAAAAGACGGGTAAGGCTGATGGTACTAAGGGTAGCTGGGAGGTGTCTCTTACCATCCCAGCCACCCCCGCTGGTGGCTATATCTTCGAGGTCGAAGCTAAGGTAGATAATGTATGGGTGAATCGGGGGAGCAAGCATTTTACGGTGACCCCCGAAATCACTCCCAATCCAAGTTTGGGAACGGTGGGGCAGACGGTTGAGGTAAAAGGTACGGGCTTTCAAAGTGAAGAAGAAGACATTGAGGTTACCTTCGATGGGGAGCCGGTTAGGACAAACACCCCTATTGTTGCTGATGAGAAAGGCTCCTGGAAGGCTACCATCTCTATTCCTCCCCTCCAGCGCGGCACCTATACCATTGACGCCTCAGGGGAGTGGACCAGGGCTCGGGATGTTCCTGATGTTGAGTTCATCTTGGGCGCTGGAATATTGGTTGAGCCGGGTTCTGCTTGTGTAGGTGAGAAGATTACCGTTACCGGAGGTGGTTTTGCACCCGGGGAAACGGGTATCAAGGTTACCTTTGATGAGAGGGTTGAGGCTTCGGGTATCACCGCTAAAATAGATGGTACTTGGGAAACTTCCTTTGTCTTGCGGGCCAGCACCTATGGCAGCCATACTGTCTCGGCCTCCGGTGACATAACCAAACCTGCTGTAGAGACTACCCTCAACACTGAAGCCAAAATAGAAGAACTCAGCCCGGTTGAGGGAGCTCCCGGCGACTCCGTTAGCCTCACCGGCAGTGGTTTTAGCGGTAATAAGAAATTGACGGTGACTGTTGGTGGGGTTGCCGCGTCAGAGAATATGCAGACCAATACCAATGGTAATGTTGCCATTAGTTTCCGAGTGCCAGCATGCACTTTGGGCAAACAGACGGTGAAGGTGACTGATGGCGGGGCTACTGCCGAAGTTGACTTCACAGTAACAAAGAAAGTCCTGCCAACTCCAATGTGCACCTTGCCCGAAGACGAGAGCAAATTGAGGTCGGGGAGGGTAACTTTTCACTGGCAAGCGATAGCGAGTGACAGCGACGTCACTTACACTCTGGAGATAAGCGAAAGTGCTGATTTTGACACGGGTCTCAAGTCCAAGTCAGGTATCGAGGAATTGAGCTACCAATTGACTGAGGAAGAGGCTTTACTCAAGGGTACTTACTACTGGCGGGTTAAGGCGGTAGATAGTTATGGCAACAAAAGCGAATTTTCAGATTCGGATTATAGTACGTTCACGGTATCGCCGATTCCAACCTGGGTATGGGTGGTAGTGGGAATAGTAGTGCTCATTGCGCTCATGGTTGTGGCCTATCGAGAAACAAAATTCAAGGTAACAGAATAAACTCAAGCCGTTAAAATTTTCTCCCGGTTCTGCAGTAACACTTGCAGCGGGGAAGGTTATTAAATTGGGGGGAAATTGATTGCACCTAACCGCGTAATCTCATATGGAATTCTCCAAAAAGAGCAAGGCGAGTTTTGCCCGATGCACTAAAGAGATGGGGGCGATATGATAGGCTGTTTAACACTCTTGCCACTTGGAGCGCTTTTCCTAGTCACAAGTATATACATGAGTAGTATGTTAGCTTATGTTGGAGCTCTTATCGCAGCCATGGGTGTATTTGTGGGTGGTGTGATAGCTTACGCTACAGCTTTCCTAACCTTCGTAATAATATTTTTCTCATGAGTCTATGGTAAAGTGTATGTGGGACGAAATGAAAAAGAGCAAGGCGAAATTTTCCCGGTGCGCTAAGGAGAGTGGGACGATATGAGCTGTTTAATGCTCTTCTTGCTAACCCTGGTTATCATGTACTTCGGTGCATTGATAGGCTTTTTCCTGGCTGTCGGGATGGTCCCTCTAGCTATATTATCTCTGGTGCTGATACCGTTAGCTCTGCTTTTCACGTGGCGCATTATCTATCCCTGGCTGGTGCGGATGGGAAGATGGTCAGCTCAATTCAGGAACATCATCTTTCTTGCCCTTGTGCTGGCGGCTGTAGGTGTTGGCCTGGGTTATATTCTTGATGTTCCAAGTTTCGAAATACCACTATTAGGAATAGAGGCACCAGTCACATTCATAGTCTTTGGATTGCTCTTTCTCTTCTTCCTTTTATTGGGCATAGTGGTATGGCTGGTGAGGTTATGGCGCTACACTTGGCCTATAGGAAGAAATTTCTTCTGGGACATTTGGTTTCGTATTGTTGCCTTATTCTGGAAAATACTGGTGGGGATCCCTCTAGGTATAATCTGGTTTTTCTACCAACCTCCTCTACGCTGGCTAGTAGCAGCCGCCCTGTTTTACATCAGGCGGATTTCGGCTGCAGTAGCCTGGCTTTTGTACAACCCGCCATTGAGGGGTATAACAATTGCTGGCCTTTTCATTACATGGTTAATCGCTCTACCTATAGGCTGGCTTATATACAACCCACCAATACTCTGGGTTATACAATTTGGGCTCTTCATCCTCAGGTCGATAGCCCGCTTCATCAGCACCATAATTTATGGCATTTGGTCGTGGTGGCCTGTTAGAGGCATCAAAGTGAGACTAGGAAAAGGGCTAAACGTTGAGAGTAAGTCCTATCAAGACTATAAGTATGCCCAGGATGACGGTAGCGGCGCCGCCTAGCAATCCAGCGACATCCATATGAGTAAAGACTCGGCCAAATATCTCCTTGCCAAAGGCCGCCATTCGGGGCGTTAACCCACCTGGTTCCTTAGAGGATTCCGGCGGCATCTCAGTGGAGTCCCTATCAAACATGGGCAGTATCATTTTTCTCCACTCACGCGACTCCCGATAGACTACACCAGCTATTATTATGCCCACGATGATGAAAAAAACCCCTAAGATTAGCACCATTGTAGCTAGGTTAAGGTCAACTATGTTAACTGGTAAGGGCTCAGTTGTGCCCATTTTTCACCTCCTTTTCCCATCAAGTTTGTTTAATAATCCCCTCTGTCATTTTGAGATTCCCGTGGGCGAACGAAGGATCTGGGGGCCTTCCCTTTCGTTTCACTCAGGGTCGGGGTGATAGTTAAACGGTCTCCCATCAAGCGAGTCTCAATTTATTTTAGCGTAGCATAGCTACTGTATGGTGTCAATAGCTCTCTTTTGCAGGGAGAGTTATGCTAAAATCCAGCAAGGCTTCATATGGTAAGTGCTGACGAACTGAAATATTGGGTGGCTTTTTCCGGGATACCCGGGATTGGTCGGGTACGGATTTCTCAGCTAAAAGAGTACTTCGGCAGTTTACAGGATGCCTGGAAAGCTCCCGAAGGCAAGCTAAAGCAAGCAGGGCTGGATTCACGAAGCATAGATGCCCTGGTGACCCTCCGCCCGAGAATCTCCCTGGACGCCGAGATGGAAAAACTGGAGCGCTACAGGGTAAAGGCGCTTGTCTGTGACGACCCTCTTTACCCTTCGAGATTAAAAGAAATTTATGATTACCCCCCAGTGCTTTATGTGAGGGGTAGTCTCCCAGCCGAGGATGAGCCTTGCCTAGCTGTGGTCGGTACCCGTCGTCCCACCATCTACGGGAGGCAGGTAACTGAGGAGATTGTGGCCGACTTAGCCCGAAGTAAAATCACTATTGTCAGCGGATTAGCCCGAGGAATTGACTCTGTGGCTCATCGG
>Ga0209635_10002570_pt1 | contig 13951 bp, 10 predicted proteins | sample DeeMarSWOR230_32_FD_187463 | JGI IMG/M metagenome (GOLD analysis project Ga0209635, IMG submission 187463) | Marine sediment microbial communities from White Oak River estuary, North Carolina - WOR-2-30_32 (SPAdes) (version 2) | ecosystem: Environmental > Aquatic > Marine > Intertidal zone >... | reverse complement strand
CTCGTAGGGTTGGTACTTTTTTTCGAATTCAGCGAAACACTGTGTAAGCAGGTCTTGCAAATGTTTAGGTATACGGTTCCAGGTCTTCAAGTTGACTGGCACTGCTACGGTACACCGATAAAATCCATGACCAATAATACACTTGGTCACCTCATGAAGACCGTACACAAGTCCTACATATATTGACGAAACTAGCCCGTCAACTACTCGTCGCTCCATGGCCGAGTGGTATTCTGGTATTGCAAGGGTGGTTACGCTGGCCCCCAGTCGCTTATACTGACCATGAAAGGCTGTGCTTCCTCCGAGCTTTAGTCCAACAAAATCTTTTGGTTTCTGAATCCGTTTATTTATGAACATGTTAAAATACTCAGGTTTCGTTGCCTCTCCTCTCCCCAGGTAATATAGACCGGCCTTTGCATACATGTCCCGTATATACTCATAGATACCGTTCTCTCGCTCCTCCCATGCGGTGTATATAGAGAGTTTAGTCGAGTCAGCACCTGGCACCATGCTTTCAAAAAAGGCGGTAGGAATGGTAGCCATATCGATAGTACCTTTCTGTACAGCTACACCCAGATCAAAGGGAGCGATTACCTCAGGTCCGCCACGGGTCTTGATCATAAGCTCACCCTTGGCCCGCTCGTTGACTTTGTCAAGAAACTCATCCTTTAGAAATTGATATTCAACTTTATTAGCCAATGGGACAAATGAAACGAAGTTAAGTGTGATTGCTTTAGCCGACTGTGCAAAGCCGCTGGCGGCCGTAAATGTAATGAACAATATTACTGCAAATGAACCAATCGCTGTCGCAACTAAATCTCTCCTCATTTTCATTTCTAACCTCCTTTCTTGATTTTCTCCTTAACAAGTCATTTAATTAGCCCAATAGATCATTTCCTCATATACCACCTCCTTTACTCTTAATCGATAATAGCGACTGCTCTCACCCAGCCCGCACTACTCCCTTTGATCTTCACGGGGAACACGGCTATCTTAAAACCGTAAGGTATTGGAATTTGATCAAGGTTAGCAAGATTTTCAAGGTGACAATATTCCTTTTCCTTTCCGGCGTAGTGGCCTGCCCAAAAAACATCTTTTGCGCCGCTTTCATATTCTTTCATCATCACGCCAAAAGGCCTGTCCCAACCAAAGGCGTCTATGCCCATAACCTTTATCCCCTGTTCTATCAACCACATCGTCGATTCTCTCCCCATCCCTGGGTGCATATTTTCATAGCCCGGCTGACCATAATGTCTTGAGGTATCCGTTCTGATTAACACAATATCAAAGGGCTTAAGTTTATACTTGATTTTGTCCAAAGCCTCTTGAACGTCTTTAGCTGTGATAAGTTCACCCGCATTTTTATAACTGAAGTCTAATACCACGCCATCCCCATAACACCACTCCAATGGTATTTCATCAATTTTCTTCGCTCTTCTTCCCTCAGAGCGCGGACCATAATGCCAAGGGGCATCTAAATGCGTTCCGGCATGCGTGCTGATTTTAGCCACCTCCTCGGCGGCAAACTTGCTCTCGGGGAAGAAATCCTCAGGCAAATTCATGGCCTTACCTCGTCCCTTAGCAACTTCCTCGTGACTGTGGTACGTAATCTCCGACTGAATAAAAGAACCTGGAGGATTGTTAACTATTGTGACGCTTAGGTCAATCAATATTGTTTTGGCCATAAGCAACCTCCCCCAAATTCTTATACAACTTTCAGCAGCTTAACTGCTGGCTAATAACTATCACATACTTGATACAGTTGGCAAGCCCATTTTTGTAGAAGTTAGAAGTGTAAAAAGTATATCCGTATGTGGTAATAATCTTGGCTGTCTCATCTCGCAGTCAGCATGAAAATAGAGGGGAAATCCTTCAAAATCGATTGACAAGGGTTTCAAATCAAATATAATAATCGGAAAGCAATTAAGGATAGAATTTGAAAATGCCTTTTACGACATCACGTCGAGAGGATTTCAGCGATAAAATATTTTATGATGAACAAAATTAGGTAATCTTTAACTCTAAGATTCACAATAAAAAGACAATCACTGGAGGCATTGATGGAATATCGTAAGCTTGGGAACTCGGGACTAAAAGTATCTGAACTGGGTCTGGGAGCCAATAATTTTGGTTGGTGGGTTGATGAGCAGACTTCAATCGCAGTTATTAACCATGCTCTCGACATAGGTATCAATTATATCGATACTGCTGACATGTACGATAGTGGGCGCTCCGAGGAGTTCGTTGGTAAAGCAATAAGGGGTAAACGGGTTGATGTTATCATCGCCACAAAGTTCGCCGCAGTGATGGGGGAGAGTCTCAATGACCGCGGCGGCTCACGCTGGTACGTTACGAGGGCGGTGGAGGCCAGCTTGAAACGGCTCAATACGGATTACATTGATCTCTACCAGATGCACTTTCCTGATCCGACGACGCCCATCGAAGAGACGCTACGTGCCCTTGACGACCTGGTGAAAACTGGCAAAGTGCGCTACATAGGCTGCTCCAACTTCGCCGCATGGCAGCTTTCCGAGGCGCTGTGGACGTCCCGTGTCAACAATCTGAATTCCTTTGTAACAGTACAGCCGAAATACAACCTCTTTGAGCGCCAGATTGAGCAAGAGCTGGTGCCGTGCTGCAAGGCCCACGGTGTTGGGGTGATACCCTGGGGGCCTCTGGCGGGAGGTTTCCTGACCGGTAAGTACCGCCGCGGCAAGCAGCCCCCAACGCCAGCTACGGGTAAAATGCCGGCCAAGGCCTTTCACCGGTTGTACAACACTGTCTTAACGGACGCAAACTGGGATAGGCTCGGGAAACTCGATGCCTTTGCCAATACCCGCGGTCACAAGGTAGGCGAGCTGGCCATTGCTTGGCTGCTCTGGCACCCATGGCTGAGCACGGTCATTGCCGGCGCCACAAGTCCGGAACAATTGGACGCGAACGTCGTTGGCGCCAACTGGAAGCTAACTGCAGAGGAAGTCGACCAGGTCGAGCAGATCTAAGCGTCAATCAGGACTGGCCATGGGCAGTCTAAAGAAGGGATGGGGCTTCCCGGTTCTGGCATCCGATGATCAGAATAGTCCGCAATATCTCCGGGTGAGGTAAGACCAGACTTAACCTCTTCGACCTGATCGTCAGCTCTCTGGTCTTGAAGACCAAGGACTAAAAGCAGTCGATTCTCTCCTTACCAATTATAGCGATTATTTGGTTGAGAAGATCCAAGGGACAGAATCCACCCAGACGAACAAGGCCTCTCTTTTTCCGGGGTTGGATACCCTATGGGGGACAGAAGATTTCATTGTAAGCGTGTCACCTGGTTTCAAATGATGAACTTCACCGCCAGTTTCCACCTTCAACTCACCTTCGAGTAGGAGCACACATTCTGTACCCTCATGGGTATGAAAGCCTTCTCCAAGGGTACTCTCCGGCGGAAACCTGTTTAAAAGAAATTCAAAGGGAACATCAATACCTCGTGTTAAAAGTTGAAACTTGATCCCTCCATCCACAGTAAATGTCTTTCGATTCTCCGATTTCGTTAAATAAGAGGAGGTTCCCTCGTCTGAAGGTTTGTCAGTAAAAAGCTGCCCCAAAGAAATGTTCAATGCATCTGCGATAGCCTTTACCGTAGTCAAAGAAGGGTTGACGGTTCCTGTCTCGACCTGACTAAGGAAAGCGGAAGAAAGCCCGCAGACACTGGCCATCTCTTTCAGAGTCAACCCGTTTTGCTTGCGAATCATTCGTATCTTTTTCCCCAGATTTCTATCTTTACTTATCATACATTACCTTTCTCAATTTCTCATCTGGTGAATATACAAGATGATGCAACTCTTTTTCTTGCATTCCGTATCTACAATATAAGAAAAATTTACTAATGTCAATTATATTTGTCCAGAATAAAATTAATTTTGCTGCTACTTATTTTTCATTGACAAATATCCACACATATGCTAATCCTTTGCCGCAAAGCACATGAGTATTCCCTTAATCGGGTGGAGGAACTGATAACAATTTTTTTGAAAAGCTCTCAACGTGAATCTTACTTGTCGCGTTCACAATCGAACAGAGAAAGGAGGTAAGAAAAGAGAGGAGATCGGGAGGAAGGGGGTGAGAATAATAGGGAAGGATTGAAAATTGACGATGGGGGATAAAGGAACATAAAGTTACGTCAATACGCTGTAGATTGGAGAGCAATAGCATTAAGAAATAATTTTTTACTGAGCCACCTAATTTTTTCTTGACAAATATTCAAACAAGTGCTAAGGCGATTTTTCATGGGGTGGGGAGAAAAAAAGCATCAAACCGGACATCAAAAATCTTGATCTTTACGCCGAAAACTTAGGAAAGGAGTAGAATAATGTATGAGATTGTGATTGATACAGGAGGGACTTTTACTGACGCCGTATTGATAGACCAGGATCGAAACATAAGCACGGTTAAATTTCCAACCAATGTTGCTGATCCATCAACGAGTATCATGGGGTGCATTGGACTTTTGGCCCAACAGCATAGGTTGAAAGAGCAAGAGGTACTGGCAAATACGACTACACTGGTGATAGGTACCACCTTATCTACAAATTGTATTCTTGAGAAAAAAGGTGCAAAATGTTGCCTGATCCATACTAAGGGCTTCGGAGATATACCTGAGCTAGGTTCCAAGATATGGCAAAGGGACATCTACAATCTAAGATTACCCCCGCCAAGTTATTTGATTCCCAGATATCTACGTTTTGGCGTTGAAGAGCGTATCCAGTATGATGGACAGGTGCTCACGCCGTTAAATAAAAACGATGTGCTCAAAGCTGTAAAAAAGGCTAAAGAGCAAAAAGCTGAAGTTCCAGTTGTCTGTTTTTTGCACTCATATATTAACCCTGCGCATGAGGAGAAGGCAGCGGATATAATAAGGAGCGAGTATCCTGATGTTGTAGTGTCTTCCCATATTCTGCGGCGATGGATGGAGTACGATCGGCTTAGCACGGCTGAAATTGCAGGTTATGTGAAGCCTGTGACTGCCCGTTTTATAAGGTCACTCGATAAGCGGTTGAAGGACGCCAGCTTCAAGGGGACCTCGCTTTTCATTACGTGTGCAGGTGGTGTTGCCTCTCCTGAGTTATGTCTCGACAACCCCACACTCTTAATAGGGTCAGGGCCAGCTGCAGGACCCCTATTGGGGCAGTTTTTGGCGGGATTGGCTGGCTTTGAAAACGTGGTCGTCCTGGATATGGGGGGGACAAGCTCTGATTTAAGTATGCTTCCAGGGCGGATGATTACCACCACGACTCAAATGAAAATAGGAGAGTACAAAAATGCCTCTGAGTCTGTAGACGTAGCCAGCATTGGCGCAGGCGGGGGAAGCATTGCCCGGCTTGATAAGCGTAAGATGCTTTATGTTGGACCCGAAAGTGCTGGTGCTGATCCTGGTCCAGCATGTTATGGCAAAGGTGGAAAAATGCCTACGGTTACAGATGCAGATGTGGTTCTAGGATATATCCCTGCTGACTATTTCTTAGGAGGTACCATGTCCTTAGACAAGAGCTTAGCAGAAAAAGTTGTCGAGGAGAGTATAGCTAAGCCATTGGGCATAGATAGGATTGAAGCTGCCAGTGCCATATCGTCCCTGGTAGAAGACAATATGGCGAATGAGATTTTCTTGGTGGCCGTTAAAAAGGGACTCGACCCTCGGAACTTTAGTCTTGTTGTTGGGGGTGGTGCTGGCCCTGTCCACGCGGTTGCTGTTGCTGCTAAGTTGGGTATAAAGGAGGTATACATACCAAAGCAGGCTGCCGTATTTTGTGCCTTTGGTGCAGCGCTGGCTGATTATAAATATGTCCTGAACCGTTTTCTCTATTGTAGGGACGATCAAGTGAATCTTGACGAGGTGAAAGAGCTTTACCATTCTTTGGAAGAAGAAGGGGTAGCTATTCTCAAGCGGCAGGGGGTAGCTGAGAAGGACATGAAACTTATCCGTGGCGCTGAGATTCGATACTTTGGACAGCTCCATGACGTTAACGTCGCCCTTCCAGAAACAGATAAAAGAGAACCCTTCACTGAGGCGACTCTTAAAGAGTTAATCCGGAAATTCCATGAGAGGCATCGAGCGCTATTTGGCTGGTCAGACCCAGCCCTGCCGAGCATCATTGCAACGCTCAAGCTTCAAGCGATAGGGATGAGACCCCCTGTCGGGCTTAAGAAGCAACCTATCTCTTCTGAGGATGCATCGGCGGCACTGAAACGCAAGCGGCAAGTCTATTTTAAAGAACTCGGAGGATTCGTAGAAACTCCATGCTATGATGCAGACCAGCTACGACATGGAAATGTTATTAAAGGTCCAGCGATAGTAGAGGAGGCAAAGACAACTGTCGTAGTACCCCAGGGAGCTGAACTCAGCGTTGACGCCTATGAAAACTATATCGTAAGGAGGTAAACTCATGAGCGAACACAAGACGATAGATCCGTTGACACTATCCTTAATTGAAGGCAGATTAAATTCCATGAATGAAGAGCTAGGCGACAGGGTGTTTCGTCAGGCTTTCTCTGTTGTAACGGCGCATATCCACGACCTGGGCACGGTATTGTTTGACCACAAAGAGAGAACAATAACCATCGGCAATTGGATGCCGGTTCATACTGCAGGGTCTGACGTTTGTCTTAAGGGAATACTGGACTGGGTAGGCCGCGATAACATACATCCAGACGACTTCATTATCGCAAACGACCCGTACATTGTCCGTTTTGGCCATGCACCAGATTGGTCATTTCTCCGCCCCACCTTTTACGAGGGTGAGCTCTTGTTTTACCAGTATCTGAGAACCCATCAATATGATTCGGGTGGCGCCTTCCAAGGTTGTTATTACCCCCGTACCTATGACTGCCATGGTGAGGGACTGATGATTCCTCCAGTGAAAATCATAGAGGGAGGGGTGATCGATGAGAAGGTTTACTCCGTCATCCTTCGAAATGTGAGGGGGCGCACTATGGTGCGTGCTGACAACATGCTGGTTTTTGAGGCGATGAGGAAGGCTGAGGAAAGGTTAATAGAGTTGCTTAGAAGTTACGGAAAGGATACGGTCCAGGCAGCCTGTGACGAGATCCTGAGAAGAACCGAGGAATCGGTAAGGAAGGTAATTTCAACATGGCCAGCTGGGACATATAAGGCAGAACGGGCTGCAGACTGGGACGGAACTACGGATAAACCGGTATGGGTAAGATTGACTCTTACCGTTAAGCCAAAGGAGGGCCAACTGATATTCGACTTCTCAGAGAGTGACCCACAGGTGGATTTCATCAATTGCCCTAAAGGCCAGTCATCGGCGGCCGTAGTCAGTGGCGTAGCATGGTCGCTTCCGCCTGGAACAGCTCGCAATCAGGGTTTACTTGACTGTTTGACCATCATCACCAAGGAGGGCACAGTACTGGGCCCAACATATCCGGCGACTACTGGGGCTCAAGCTCCCACTCTAGGCACACATGTAACAGAGTGTGTCCAGCTCGCATTAGCCCAGGTAGTGCCGATGGAAACCTCAGCTATATGGTCTAGGCATTTGAGCCCTATCGTCACGGGGAAACGCCGGGATCGTATTGACCCAAGAACTGGGTCTCCCCAGGTCTATTGGACATCACCTTTTCATTCGGACGGCTCAAGTGGTGCACTCTATGGGTATGATGGCGTTGATGGGCTCGGTCCTTGTCACAGCGGCGGTGCAGTCGTAAGAGCTCCTGTAGAGGTTGAAGAATGGGATACAGTGTATAGATGGTTGCATTATGAGTTCCTAACGGACTCTGCCGGTGATGGGGAGTGGAGAGGAGGAGCAGGCACTGATGTTCAGATCCTGAATAAATATGACCCAAAGGTCTGGCAGCCTCTTGATTGTGTTGTCATGACAGGCAATTCTGACGGTGAAAAATTCACCAATCCAGGTTTGATGGGCGGCACAGACGGCAAGAAGAACGCCCTGGGTATTATCAGAAAGGGTAAAGATGTACGGTTGCGTTGCAATGATGTCCAGTACCTTCAGCCGGGAGATATGATTTGGACCAAGTGCGGGGGTGGTGGCGGCTTTGGGGACCCTCTTAACAGAGAGATTGAGAAGGTTCGGTGGGATGCTTTAAATAAATACATCTCGATTAAAAAGGCTAAGGACGTCTATGGAGTTGTAATAGACCCAAAATCCTTTGAAGTGGATTACAAGGCATCAACACAACTGAGGAAAAAACTGAAGGCCAAGAAGAAGGGGGGTGGAAAAAAGGCGATTAAAAAGCAATAACAGCGAAAATTGAATCGGGTTAAGATTGGTTATGGCTAAGGTAAACTTAAGATTGAAGCTGAGGCAAAATTAAAAGACATCTTTGTTAGAAGAGAGGGGAAGTGAACTGAGACTTTATAATAACAAGACCCGAGACAATCTTGGGAAACTCCAGGAAGGAGGAGAAAAAATGAAAAAGCTAATCGTCCTAATATGCAGTATCTGCTTCGCTATGGGGATGGTGGGTTTTGCTGAAGCTAAGGATAAGATCGTTTTCGGTCAGGCAATTGGTCTTACAGGCCCAATTGCTTCAGCGGTGGGTTTTTTAGAGGTTCCCATCATTAAACTGTGGTTGCAGGAGGTAAATAAGAAAGGCGGGATATATGTACCGGAATATCGCAAACGTTTGCCCGTAGAGCTCGTCCGATATGATGATAAGGGTGATATACCGACCACTCTTAAACTGTTTGAAAAACTGGCTACCGTAGACAAGGTTGATATGATATTACCACCTCACGGTACCGCCTTTCACCTTGCTGTAGCTCCGTTAGCCGCTAAATATAAGTACCCACTGGTGACCTTCACCTTTATGACGGAAAGGTATAGGGAGGTGGCACATAAGTATGGGTACACGTTTATCACCACAACCGCCTCTCGCGAGAGCCAGGCAGCCTTTCGAGACCTTATGGTGGAATTGGGAGTCAAGACAGCAGCCGTTGTCTACGTCGCACACGAATTTGGGATAGAAAATGCACAGGAGTTGGCGCCTAGAATGGGACCAGCAGGTATTGAAGTGGTTATGTTTAAAAGTTATCCAATGATGCCCAAGGACTTGTCTCCCCTATTGAAGGAAGCTAAAGCTGCCGATGTCGATGCCTTTATTGCGTTTTCCTATGTCCCGGGGACCATGCTTCTGCCTGAACAAGCGATAACGTTAGACTATAACCCAAAGCTTTTTTATACCGCCCTTGCCACTGCTTGGCCTGCATTTAAAGGCAAGTTTGGTGCTTCAACAGAAGGGATTATGGGTCCCGGCGGGTGGAATGAGAAGGCCTCTCCTGAAGCAAAAGAATTCTATGATAAGTTCCTGGCCATGCATGGCAGGCCGCCCTGCAACTGGTCAACCGCATATGGCTACGCTACATATCAGATTTACGAGCAGGCTATTGAGAAGGTTGGATTCAAAGACCGGAAAAAGCTGAGGGATTACATCGCCACACATACGTTTGATACGGTTTACGGTCCTGTAAAATATACGGAATACTTTAACGTAGACCACCCGAGTTATATCGGACAGTGGCAAAAGGGGGTTTTTGAATCCGTAGCCCCTAAAGAGAATAGGAAAGTAAACGTGTTATACCCCAAACCTTCGTGGCCAAAGAAGTGATATTGGCTCAAAGAGACTTTCTTCTTGAGAGCGGTCTGCAGGCTGCTTCAGTCATACCTGATGAAGCAGCCTGCAGAGGAAGTTTGACTGGTTGTGGCTTTGTTGGCCCATCAATTCAACGGTTCTCTTTGGCTCTCCGGTCAACCCGTGTCTTAGTCCAGCTTACTATTCCAGAAGAAGTTTAATGATTTTATAAAAAGTCTCTCAGTTACCAAAATTAAGGAGGCTAAAGCAAATACTGTGATTGTTCTTGATGTAATTATCGGGGGGTTATTAACCGGAGGAATCTACGCCTTACTGGCTGCAGGCTTTAGCCTTCAGTATGGTGTTTCCCGGGTGCTGAACGTATCCCACGGTGAATTTATTATGCTTGGCGCCCTGGCAGCTTATTCGTTGTACGTCCCTTTTGGAATTAACCCTCTTGTTTCTCTTGTTATTCTCGGGCCTATTTTCTTCATAATCGGTTCTCTGACCAATAGGATTTTGTTTGAACGCCTCAGAAGGATAGCAGGCTCAATCGAAGTGTTTGAGGGCCAGTCCATCCTGGTCAGTTTCGGTCTCCTATTTATCATTCAAAATTTAGCTTTATTGGCGTGGGGTGCCGATGAGAGAGGTTACAAATTCTTAGTTATTCCGATTAATTTGCTAGGCTCAATCTTTGCGGCAAATCGCCTTGTAGCTCTTTCACTCGCTGTAGTTATAGGTCTATCCTTCTTTTTCTTTTTAGTGCGCACGCGCTTAGGAAAAGCCGTTCGGGCAGCAGCCCAAGAAGAGACCGGTGCTCAACTCATCGGAGTAAACATTCAATGGATGCATGGCTTATGTTTTGGTTTTGGAGCTTCGTTAGCCGGTTTTGCCGGTGTCCTGATTAGCACGATGTTCACCGTTTCGCCATTTATGGGTCTCCCATATACCATCATCGCCATCATCGTGGTGGTCCTGGGCGGATTGGGCAATATCATAGGTAGTTTAGTTGGAGGTTTAATACTAGGCCTCATAGGCAGCATTGTGCTGCATATTGAGCCAGGTTTAGAGTTGGCTGTCTTATATATCCTGTTCATGCTCATTCTCTTGATAAGACCAAAAGGAATCTTCGGGAAATAGAAGATGGATATCATAAGGTCTAATCCTGAAAGATTTTTTTTATTGCTTTTCTCAATCTTCATCCTAATCATCCTGGCAATCATACCCAGCTACATTGCAGATTATTATGTCTCGCTACTGGTTAGCATCTTTAAGTTCACAGTTCTTACCGTAAGCTGGGCTACTTTCTGTGGCCCCACCGGTTACATCTCTCTTGCATCGGCTGCATTTCTTGGAACTGGCATGTATGTCACGGCTCTGATAGGGGAGAAGGTCCCGCTACCCCTGGTTGTCTTGTTTGGCGGTTTAGCAAGCTTTTTGCTTGCCCTTTTGGTCGGTTTGGCCTCCCTAAGGATAAGGGGCATATTCTTTGCGATATTCACGCTTGGGCTTAGTGAGGGCCTTAGGCATTTTATGAACTGGTGGGAGATCAGCAGAGAAGGCAGGATGGGCAGATGGGTTATCTCGGCAGATTACCTAACCATCTTTTATACGATGTTAATGATTCTGATAATGACGCTGCTTACCTCCTATTTAATTAGACGCTCAAAATTTGGAGTTGCTTTGCAAAGTATCGGGGAAGAGGAGGAAGCCGCTAGACATATAGGCATCAATGTAAATGCTGTGAAAGTGATCACCTTTGCCGTTACCTCTTTTTGGATAGGAGCAACTGGAGGAATCATCGTGACACAATGGTTATATGTTGACACCTCGACTGCTTTTGATGTGTCCTATTCTTTCACCCCGACTCTAATGGCCCTCTTTGGCGGTATTGGACAAATTTACGGTTGGGTCTTAGGGTCTGTCGTTTTTACAATTATAACGGAGTTGCTATTAACCGAGTTTCCTTATTACTACATGCTCATTTTCGGAAGTGTAATAATAAGCGTGTTCTTGTTTTTCCCCTCAGGATTGGTTGGAGTGGTAATAAAGTGGCGGAAAGGGAAATTGGTGGAGTAATATGCCAATCATTGAAGGAGAAAGGGTTAGCAAAAACTTCGGAGGATTAGCCGCGGTGGTGAACGTTGATTTTCATATAGATCAAGGCGAAATCGTAGGTTTGATTGGTCCAAACGGAGCTGGTAAAACAACCCTTTTTAATTTAATATCCGGTGCGTTAGCTACTACGGCAGGGACTATAAGATTTAAAGGTGAAAATATTACTGGGTTGAAGCCGCATCAAATTTGTAAGCGGAGGGTGGCAAGAACTTTTCAATCCGTTAAAGTTTTCTCCAATATGACTGTTCTCGATAATGTATTAGCAGGGTCGTTATTCGGGGCATCAACAGGTATGCGCATGCATGATGCAAAGGCAGAGGCTATGGAGTTATTAGAGTTTGTCGGGTTGTCAGCTAAAGAAGGGAGTCTGGCTAAAGACTTAACCATAGCTAACCAGAAACGTGTTGAAGTGGCTAGGGCGCTGGCTACAAAGCCAGAATTGCTATTGCTTGATGAGGTGATGTCAGGTTTAAACCCTACCGAGGTAGCTCAGGTTACAGAGTTGATTAAGAAAATGCGAGATAAAGGGATTACGGTTTTTATGATCGAACACGTCATGAAGGCAATTATGGACATATCTGACCGGATTATAGTACTCCATCACGGTGAGAAGATTGCCGAGGGAACCCCGTCCGAGATAGCTAAGAGCCAAAAAGTGATCGAAGTATATTTGGGGGATTAGGCTTATGCTGAAAGTTAACAATATAAATACCTATTATGGGAAACTTCAGGCTTTATGGGATGTTTCTTTCCGAGCTGAGGAGAAAGAAATAGTCGCTTTAGTTGGTGCTAACGGAGCTGGGAAAACTACGATCCTGAATGCCATATCCAATTTGATACATTTAGCTTCGGGTACTGTGGAGTTTCTTGGCAGGAGAATAGATAAAATGCCACCTTACCGGTTAGCGGAAATAGGCATTTCTCACATACCGGAAGGCAGAAAACTTTTTCCAGATATGACGGTACGTGAAAACTTAGAATTGGGAGCGTATACTCACCAAGTGTGGAAGAACAAAGGGGAAATGCTTGAATACGTTTATCAAATTTTTCCCAGACTAAAAGAAAGAGCAGGACAATTAGCTAGAACCTTAAGCGGTGGTGAACAGCAAATGTTAGCGATGGGTCGAGGTTTAATGTCAAGACCGAGACTGTGTATGTTGGATGAGCCATCATCCGGGCTGGCACCTCTATTAATAATGGAAATTTTCGAGGTGATAAAAGCACTGAATGACCAAGGGACGACCATCTTGTTAGTTGAGCAAAATACTAAACGTGCTTTAGAGATAGCTGATCGAGCCTATGTGTTGGAAAACGGCCGGATAATGTTGCAGGGCAAGGGTGAGGAGTTATTGCGGAACAATCATGTTAAAGTCGCATACCTGGGGCTATAACATAACTTCAATCAAAGAAACCCGAATTTGAACTAGGGCGATCAAAATTTCACCCAAAAGGTGTATGACTTCAGATACCGAATAGAACGGGAAGGAGGCCGAAAAATGACTTTTCGGATAGGTATTGACACGGGAGGAACGTTTACTGACTCCATCTCAGTGGATGAGAAAGGGAATTTAGTAGCCACGAAAACGCTCACTGTGCCTAAGAACTTAGCACAGGGGACGATAAATGCTATAGATGCCCTGGCAAGACAAAATAACCTAACCCGGAAGCAATTTTTAGGGAAAGTGGAAACCATGGTTCATGGAACGACACAAGGGACAAACGTCATTATCACTCGGTCTGGGCCAAAGCTGGGAATTATTGCTTCAGAGGGACACGCAGATGTATTACAACTACGAAGAGTGATAAGAGATAATATTTATGATTGGCGAAGGGCTTTCCCAGAACCCCTGGTGCCACGTTACCTTCGAGTAGGCGTTAAAGAAAGAGTGAATTCGCAGGGGCAGGTCGTAAGGTCCCTGGATGAGGCCAGTGTCCACAGAGCGGTGGCATATCTCAAGGAGATGAACGTTGATAGCATCGTGGTGGCTCTGCTTTGGTCGTTCCTATACCCGGAACACGAGAGGAGGATTGGTGAGATCATCAAGATGGATTTTCCAACAGCTCACGTAACCCTTTCGCACAAAATTCTCCCTGCAATTGGAGAATATGAAAGGACGAGCACTGCAGTGATCAATGCTTACACAGCGCCTTCTACGGCTGCTTATATTCACACCCTAACCGACTTTCTAACGAAAGAGGGCTTCAGGGGCCAATTCCTCTTTATGCAGAATAACGGTGGGGT
>Ga0209635_10002569_pt1 | contig 13955 bp, 3 predicted proteins | sample DeeMarSWOR230_32_FD_187463 | JGI IMG/M metagenome (GOLD analysis project Ga0209635, IMG submission 187463) | Marine sediment microbial communities from White Oak River estuary, North Carolina - WOR-2-30_32 (SPAdes) (version 2) | ecosystem: Environmental > Aquatic > Marine > Intertidal zone >... | reverse complement strand
CTGGGATCAAGTCTGATAAAAGGAGGAAAGGATATGGCGAACATAAAAAAAGTGAACACTCTGGTTATATGCGTGCTTCTGGTAGGAAGCATGATCATTCTGAATTCGAGAGAAGTAGCAGCTCAGCCCATTTCAGGTACAGTGTACGAAGATACAAACATGAATGGTGTCCTTGATGCAGGAGAGAGCGCTATTCCCATAGCCACATGCAATGTTGTTTTCTTAGATTATCCTGCTGGGACTTGGACTCCCATTGGAGCAGGTGGGTCCTACAGCTTCCTTTTTGCTTCCCCGGGTTACCACGGGGTAACAGTGAGAGTGCCTGGATACAAGGCAGTGACCAAGAACGTCAATGTGACAGGAGCGATGATTGTAAACTTTGGATTAGTTCCTTTTGAATCCATTACAGGGAGAGCAGTAAAAACAGATGGTACTGGTATAGTGGGCATGCATGTAGAAGTATGGCAGATGGGTACGCCTCTGCCCATGTATGATACACTTACCGATATGTTTGGCAACTACTGCATTCACGGACTACCACCAGGTATGTATGACCTCCACATTCAGAAAGCAGAATACTTCGACCAATGGAAATTCAATATCTCTGTGGATGGGATGACGATAAATGTGGGCGGCACCCCATGTCGGTACAACTGGCACACTACCTCAAATGTTAACTTCACCAATTTGAGCTACGACCACGGCATGATCTTTGGTACAGTGAATCTACCAGGTGCAGTGGTGGAAGTCCCCGGATTGGGATTGAGTACCACCTGTGATAGCCTTGGAAATTATTCTATTCACAACATTCCTGCTGGCTACTACTATGTGGTGGCCAAAAAGAATGGATTTCAGACCGGCGTGGAATTTATCTGTGTGACCAATGGAACAACTGGTCCAACAGGTCCTATCACCTTTTCCTTGATTCCATCCACTGGTCTTCCCCTCATTGAAGGATCAGTTGCTGATAGTATGCAGGCCATTGAGAATGCTTTGGTGGAAATACCAGGTCTCGGGTGGTCATATGGAACTGGATTGGAAATATACACTGACAAGGCAGGGTACTATATCTTTGCGGATTTTGCTGGCAGCAATACCTATGCACCCCATCCTTTAGGTGCAGGCAAGTACACTATTGTGGTCAGAAACGAAGCAGGAAGTGTGACAGACGAAAGCGATAACCACCACAAGACCAATGCCCGCACTGTAATGACTCAGTTAGGGCGGGTTACAGTAGCCAGCTTTCAGCTGGAGGAAAACCCTGGTATAAAATTTGGACGAGTGATCAATACAGACGGTATCGGTGTGGAAGGTGCTACAGTGTACGTTCCCAACTCACCGTATAAAACAGTAACAGACAGCAGCGGTGTATTCGCTCTAGAATTACCTTCAGAAACCTATTCTGAAGACTGTGATACAGTTATTCTACCCTATCAGACCCTTCGCGGGTTTGATGAGATGAATTATTGTGGAATGATAGATACGTTCCAGACCTCCTATCCAGGTGCGCCCCCCGTTTCATATCACAGAATGCACAAAGCGCGTTATGTGATCAAAGTGGAGAGAGCAACCTACACGTTCACCATGGAATACTTCATCCCAGTGCCTGGCGGACCAGGTCTTGCTAATCCTCCTGATCCCTGTGACCTCTGTATGAATGGCATCATCCTCAACTACAAAACAGGAATTCTCAAAGGACAGGTATACGACTCTACAGGTATGCCCGTTACCAATGGGTTTGTGTTTGTGGTGGGGCGAGATGTGCCGTTACAAGCTAATGGGTGGTTTGAGACCCATGATGTCCCTGTGGGCAGGTATACTGCTGCAGTGATCGATCCCACCAGAACTATTCTCGGCACAGAAACTGGAATTTATGTGTATTATGATCAAGTCACGTACAAAGTCATCAACTTAGGTGCTCCGCCCACGACGAACTTCATTTCAGGCTTCATCTATAGCAATAAGGTGAGGCTGGATGCATCAGGAGACACACTGCCAGATGCGAATGGATATTCAGCAGGTGCAGCCTTTGATCCTGGTGAAGGTATCAGTGGTGTTACTGTGGAAACCACAGCTACCTATTCAGCAGTCACTGATAGCTATGGGTTTTACTGCATTACAGGAATTCCAACCACTGTCGGGTCCACCACAATTGTGGCCACCAAAACAGGGTATATCACCATTGCAAACCCATCAGTAGTGCCCACATCCATGTTGGTCTTCTTCCCCGGATTTGCAGGTACAGCAGGAGCAACTGTCTCTCCTATGTCCAGATTTAGAGGAAGCCTCTCAGGAAGGGTAACCAATGAAGAGGGAAGAGATGTGTCCAGTGTTGCCGCGAACATATGGGCACCTGCACAGATTGCTGATGAAACAGACACCAATGGATTTTACATCTTTGCTGATGTAGAATACGGGTCTTATTTGATCATGGTATGCGGCGGCGGCACCTGTGGTATAGACTACAAGGTGACGTTCAGCAAAGGGTCTTACGCACCAGTGACTGTGGACGGCAATGTGACCAAGGACATAACCATGGAGAAGACAAGAGGCAGAGTGGAAGGAATCGTAGATGATGCAGCCACCACTAGTCGGCTGCAGGATGTGATGGTGAAAATATCAGGGAAATATTACTCTTCCACAGATATGATGGGGTACTATACTGTGTTGAATGTTCCATCAGGTACTCACACTGCCTATGCCTACAGCTATGGATATCAGCTGCAGAAACATACTGGAACAGATCAGAGTATTGGTATTGTAGGCGGACAGCTTTTCACTGCCAATTTTTCATTGAATGCAGGGCTAATGTCTACTGGATGGATCGAAGGGTTCATTACCCTTGAATTGACCGATGGATTCTGTGATGTGGTGGCACGGCTGAATCCCACTTTTGATCAAGTGACAACAGACAGTGAAGGGTATTACCTTTTCACCAATGTTAGCCCAGGAACTCAGTACTATGTCCATGGAGAAATAGGTGACTACATGACTGTTGACCCTGCAGGCCCCATTGCAGTCAGTGGTGGCACAGGTGCGTGGGCAGCGCTGGTTCACATGAAGCGGTGTACAGGCACTGTAGATGGATACATTACAGATTCTCATACTACTGCCCCCATAGTAGGAGCCACAGTGATTCTAGCAGACATGAACAGAAACGATCAAGTGCCTCTCTGGTATCTGCCGTATCCAGGGTATCCAGGTTCTGACTACTATACAGACTATGAAAGATCAAAGATCTACCAGACAACCACATCGACTTCAGCAGAGCCGTACACAGATTCAAATTTCAATGGTAGTTATGATCCAGGAGAGCCATTTACAGATACCAACGGCAATGGAAAATGGGATGGTGTAGGCTACTACATGTTTACCGATGTACCCTGGTCAGATCAGGCGTCAGCTGATCCAAACAAGACGTGGGCGTGGACAGTAGTAGTGCTTAAAACAGGATATGCAGTAGGTGTCAATGACGCAGCAGTGGTGTGCGGTTCAACCAGTACTGTATCATTTGCAGTGGACCCATTGTGCACAATTAAAGGAACAGCGACCTTTGATATATTGTGTGCCTCCTCTGCTACTGTAACAGCCACCCAGATAGCAGGAGGAACAGAAGGATCAACAGAGTTCGGCTGGTCTTCCAGTGGTGTAGCTACTGTGATGACCAGTGGTGGCATATACTATATTGAACATCTGCATCCTGGTGCGTACGATGTGACCGCTGCAGCGGGCAGCTGTTCCATGACCAATCCCACAACGCCCTATACAGGAGCCTATTCTATTCCAGCAAACTACAGGATGATCACAGATTTGGTGGACTTTACCTTTGGTATTGTAACGGGATCTGGCGGAACTGGATCAGGTGAACAAGGCTCAGGAGAAGAGGGTGCACAAGGCGGAGAAGGCGAAGCAGAAGGCGGTGAACAGGGCTCACAAGAGAGCGAAGAATCTGAGGAAAGTGAATCAGAAGACAGTTCATCTGGTGGGTCTTCTTCAGATAGTGACAGCGACACCTCAGCCGCCCAGCAGGAGTCTCAAGAAGAGCAGGGAAGGAGCTACCCAGAGTCGAAGCTGTTATTGGAAGTTGCTCAGGACAGCATTCAACATGCGAAAGCGCTCCGGAACAAAGCACACGATGCTGTACAGAACACGGATGACGTTTCTGAGAATGTCATAGAACTTTTAAGTCAGGCTGATGAATACCTGGAAAAGGCACTGGAACTCTATGGACAGGGAGATTATGCTGAAGCCATTCTGTGGGCAGAGAAAGCTATCCAGTACTACCAGAACGTCCTAGAACTACTTACTTAACCTTTCTTTTTCCTTTTTGAATCTACTACCATACCCATACTTTTTAATGGTACTATTTAAATAGAAGCTTAATTTAATCTTACTATCAGAATAGTACCTTTTTGACCAAAGTAACTATTATAATAGTAGCATTTGCCAAATGGAAAATGGAGAAATATTTATTTACATCTGAAACTAAGATTATATATAGGCGCAATGACCGAAAAGTATTTAAAGGGGAATAATCATAAGCATTTAGCAAAGAATCAGAACTCAAATCCATATTGGTGACATGAGATATCTTCTCTTGTCATCAAGGATAAAGTCTGACGAACCAACAGTAGGAGGTAAAAAAAGATGGAAAACAGAAGAACCAAAAGAGGCTTAAGCCTCTTGACATGCATTATACTAATTGGAAGCATAGTCATATTTGGACCAGAGGAAGCTAATGCACAACCATACGCTATTGCTGGATTAATTTATGCAGATATCAATATGAATGGCATATACGATCCAGCAAACGGTGACTACATTATTGCTGGTGAACCATGGACAGATGCTCCCGCGCTCAATGATCGGTTTGACTGGACAGATGCCAATGCCAATGGACTGATGGACGCAGGAGAAGTCAGTGAGGCATTTACTGATACTGGTCTTGACGGCGTTGCTGCAACTGATGATTTAGGGGAAGATGATACAGTCTTTGAAGGACCAGAAATCTGGCTTGACCAACCCAATGCACCCATTTCGCCCACATGTACAGCCAATGAGACTGGCGGATACGCAGGTACGTTACCAGCTGTTATCATTGCTGGCTGGACACATCCATTGTCTAACTACATACTTCGAAACATGCAGCCAGGATATCACTACGTGACAGTTCGCTGTCCAGGATTTTACACACAGACCAAGAATGTCACTGTTTTTGGTAATGTAGCACTGAACTTTGGGTTAATCCCCTTTGACTCCGTTACTGGAAGAGTGGTGAAAACGGATGGGACAGGAATCTGCGGAATGAAAGTGGCAGGCACAGCAACATCGCTCCCCTACAGCAGTCAATTGCCAGTACCTTTGACTATAACCACTATAACAGATGCAGTGGGTAACTATGTTCTGAAAGGGTTACCACCAGGAAATTACTCAGTGAATGTCAATAAAGATGAGTATATTCCACAACAGAAATTGAACATCGTCGTCAATGGACAGACCTTTCCTTTTACGCCCTTCATGGTGAATGCACACACCACTACAGGGATTGACTTCATCAATATGAGCTATAACTACGGTACGATCCAGGGAGTGGTAATTGGTCCATCTGGTACCGTTGTGGAGGTACCTGGACTGGGATTATCCACCACTATCGATGTAGCAGGCAACTATACGATAGGAAACATTCCAGCAGGCTGGTACTACGTGCTTTTCAAGGCAGAAGGGTACTACACTGGCGTAGAATACGTTTGTGTGCAGCCTGGTCCTGGTGCAACTATTGTTAGGCCTGGAAATCCCTACCCCATGACCCTGTGCATCAACTGTCCATGGCCCACAATTGAGGGGTTTGTGACAGATGGTATACAAGCAATTGAAAACGCTATCGTGGAAATTCCAGGTATGGCCTGGACATTCTGGGGTGTAGCTCATCCGAACAACAGAAACTTAGTCACAGATAAAGCTGGATACTACATCTTTACTGACATTGGTCCAGGAAATCCATCATTCAGTTATGCGACTTGGGGTGGGTTCCGGTATCAGTTTGTACCTACCACCGGACGGTTCTTCGTTACTGTGCGGAACGAAGCAGGAATTGTCTTTGATGAATGGGATGATCACCACATGTCTTCAGCCAAAGCAGTAGAAGTGGTAGCAGGAAGAGTAACCAGAGCTGATTTCAAGTTAGAGGAAAATCCTGATTACAAGTTCGGCCGAGTGACCAATACAGATGGTATTGGTGTGGAAGGTGCCAAGGTGTACGTTCCCAATTCACCATATACCACAGTGACCGACAGCAATGGATACTTCTTCTTATCACTACCTGCAGAAACGTACTCTGAGGACTGTCGTATGGGCTGGCAAGGCAGACGCGCAGCAGAAACCTTACTCTGTGGATTTACCGATTTCTTCCAGCGACAGATTGCGAGACTTACTGCCCCTCAGGCTACAAATCCTCACCGAATGTACAAAGCCAGGTATTTGATCAAAGCGGAAAAGCCAAACTACTTTGATGCCATACTTGTCCACATCTCGTCACCAGGTCCCAAGGCAGTCAACCGCCCAGGAGCACAGGGAGAACCAGGTGCCCCGATTGATGACTGTGAACAGTGTATGAACACCCTTATCATGACCATCAAGACTGGCATCTTGAAAGGCCAGGTCAAGAACTCTGCAGGAAATTACCTCAATGATGGCTGGCTCTTCATCTGCGGAAGAGACATTCCCATTAAAGCTAATGGCTGGTTTGAGACCATGGAAGTACCGGTAGGCACCTATACTGGTGTGATCACCGATGCGACGAAGCTGCAGATTCTGGGAGTGATAGAAGGTGTTCAGATCAGGTATGATCAGATTACCTACAAGAATGTAACACTACCTGCATCACCCCCCGGAAAGTTCATCTCTGGATTTGCGTACCATAATACAGTGAGACGAACAGTGGCTTCCGATGCACCTGTTGATGGAAACGGTGATTGGCAGGGATATATTATAGCAGACCAGAACGGTTATTCGCCCGGTGCCACATTCGAACCTGGAGAAGGTATCTCTGGTGTAGCAGTAAAGACCACATTCGGAGGAATGACCGCATACACAGACAGTTATGGATTCTATATCATCAAGAACGTTGTTCTTCCAACAGGAACCGCTACAACCACTATTGTGGCTACAAAGGCTGATTATATCACGCTGGCTAACCCATCAGTAGGACCCTCAGATGGACTGAACTTTGTCAATGGCTTTGCGGGAGGCGCTGGAGTTACAGTCTTCCCCATGTCCAAGCGAAGAGGGACACTGAATGGAAGGGTAGTGAACGAAGATGGTAGAGATGTGTCTGGTGCAACATTGTCAGTATGGATACCCTGGGAACGCAAGGACGAAACCGACACCAATGGATTCTACATTTTTGAAAATCTGGAGATCGGTACATACTTGATGAAAATCTGTGGAGGCGGTACATGCGGTATTGACTACTGGGTCACTTACAGTGTCAATGAATTCGGTCAAGGAGAACCTGTAGTGTTAAACAGCATTGTGACCAAGGATTTCACTTACAGGAAGAGAACAGGAAGAGTCCACGGATTTGTCACCGATAATGCAGGAACCCGGTTGGAAGATGTAGAAGTAGAACTCTCAGGAAAGTATACTACACTGACCGATTGTCAGGGGTATTACACTGTACTGAATGTGCCCACAGGAACCCACACTGGAACAGCTTACAAAGCAGGATACAACATGCGGAAGTATCATGACCTGGACGCCAGCATTGGCGTTGGATGGTCCTGGTTAGGTGGCGTACCAGTGAGGGCTGATTGGGCAGCAGTAGGATCATCACCAAACTGGATCTTTCCACCTGGTCCTGATGAAGGGTTCCCGCTCCTGGTCATGACCACAACGCCTACCACCGGATGGATATCTGGCTTCCTCACGCTCGAGTTGACTGACGGATTCTGCGAGGTTGATATCAGAGTTAACCCCAGTGGACAGCACGTAGTAACAGACAGTGAGGGGTACTACATCATCTTGAATGTCCAACCATGGGATCAGTACTATCTGCACATGGAGAAATCCAACTACGAAGTGGAAACCAAAGGACCAGTCGCAGTCAGTGCAGGAATAGAAACCAGAGTACCTATTGCCCACTTGAGAAGGTATACCTGTAAGGTATCAGGTCATGTTAGAGAAGGAGCTGAACCAGTAGCTGGTGTACAGGTCAAACTATCTGACATGCACAGAACGCAATTAGAATCAGCATTATACGGCCGACACCTAGGTCACTACATGACCACCACTGATGGATCAGGGTATTACGAGTTCAACGATGTCCCCTGGTCAGATGCTCAGATATCTGATCTGAACAAGACCTGGGCATGGACAGCAGTTGCTTCAAAGGCTGATTACTACGTGGGAGTCAAAAATGTGGTGGTGGTCTGGCCTGACTGCAACGTGAACAATGCTGACATCAATCTAATATCCATGAACGGAGGTATTTCAGGTACTGTCACCTGGGACCCAAGCTGCGCCACACAAGCTACAGTTACTGCCAGCCAGATATTAGGAGGATCAGGAGGGGGAAGCGTCACCGTCAATAACAGCGGCGATACTTACTTGATCAAGAACTTGCCCCCTGGTGCTTATGACGTGACTGCTTCAGCAGGTAACTGTATACTATCCAATGCGAATCCACCTCCGCCCTACACAGGAGCTTTTGCAATTCCAGTGAACTCTATTACCACAGACATTGATTTTGCCTTCCAGAGTTCAGGACCACCTCAGCCGCCACCTGATACACCATCATTACTGAGCCCAACCAGTGGATCTACCGGCACCAGCTGTACACCCACCTTGGACTGGACTGATTCAACAGGAGCCACCACCTACACAGTACAGGTGTCAGTGTCTTCCGGGTTCACGTCTACCATTGTCAACCAGACAGTGTCTTCATCCCAGTACACTATCTCACCTGGGGTATTGGCCAGTTTCACTCAATACTACTGGCGGGTCAATGCGTCAAATGTCAATGGTACCAGTGCATGGTCAACTGCATGGCACTTCACCACTGGAGACTGCGGCGGTCAAGTTGTACCTGACCCACCCATTCTACAGAGTCCCTCTAACGGCGCTTCAGATACCAGCTGCACACCCACCCTGGACTGGACTGATTCATCAGGAGCCACATCTTACACTGTACAGGTATCAACAGACAGTGGATTCTCATCCACCATTGTCAACCAGAATGTTACCTCGTCACAGTACACCATACCCAATGGAACACTGGCCAGTTTCACCGAATACTTCTGGCGGGCCAATGCCTCAAACAGTGCAGGAACCAGTGGATGGTCTGCAGTGTGGAGCTTCACCACCGGTGATTGCGGTCCACCAAGCTGTCCCGGCAATGTATGTGGTACTACAGATCCTGTAGAATGTACCGTGAAAGCATACCTGGCAGGGCACTTGAAAGACTCTGCAGCACCCTACTACTATGCAACCACCTCAGATTCCACAGGCCTGTTCTGGTTCAACCTGCCCACCACTGCGTGGGATCCCATGTATGAACAGGAACGAGAGCCTGCACTCTACAATATTGTGGTTTCCAAGGATGGGTATGTCACAGATTTCAAGACAGTGGAAGTATCGAGCAGCGGTGTCAACTGGTATGACAAGGACGGCAGTGTCACAGACGGGAACTTCACCCTGGGTACTACAGGAACTGACATTTCAGGTACAGTAACTGATGGAAGCTCAGATCTTCAGGATGTGACAGTGAGAGCCTTTGACACAGACTACAAAGGAACATTAGTGAAAGTGGGCATTGCAGTGACTGATGCCTCAGGTGACTACGATCTGCCGTTACTGCTTTCAGGCAGGACCTACATTATCAGTGCCAGCAAGTCCAACTACACCATCAAGACCAACAATGTGTCAGCCACCACTAGTTCCAACGACTATACATTACAGCAAGCTGATGGAAGTTCAGTCATTTCCTATACCATCAAGTTGCGTTACAACCCTGCAGACACGCTCTACGACAAGGGATGGAATATGGTGTCTATCCCCTTGAATGTGGATGGTAACACACCACTACCTGTCTTGCTGTTCAACCTTGACGACAAGTGGATACAGATTACCCGACTAGAACCGGGAACAGGATTCACACCGCCAGGACACGCTCTAGGGGGAGCATGGGAGATTTATCCCAATTCGCCTTTCAGTACCACAACAGATGATGTCTTCACCATGCACGAAACCACCTTCGGTGGAAATCCCTACCGATACGGCTACTGGATCAAGGTAAATGGGAACACCACAGATGAGACCTACAACTGGGTTGTGGTGGGTACACCCAACACCACCAAGACCATCGGACTGAAGGCTGGCTGGAATCTCATCGGCCTGGCCACACAGACGAACAACCAGAACTTCACTGGCAGTGGAACCATTTCCTTCAGCCCCAACAGTGTACTCCAGATCTGGTCATACGATGCATACAGTGCAGGAGACAGCTCACTGGCAGCTCACTGGTTTGCCTACATTGTGGCAGGATACCAATCTCCTGGGTTTACAGTGATGAAAATTGGACTCGCGTACTATGTGTACGTTTCACAGGACTGTACAATGTCTTACGGCTAGGTTGTGCTCCAAGCGCAACCTTTATATTTTTCCCATCCAAAGGAAAGTGATAAAATGAAGAAACTCATGGTAATCGCATTGGTCATGGTGGTATGCACAGTGGTAGTATCGGTGGAAGCAGTCCCCACTGTCCCGCCTATTCCGCCAATTCCCGAGCCAACCGAGCCTCCACCGGAAACGCCAGAACCCAGTGGTGGAGGAGGAGCTCCCTTCATAGAACAGCAGCAGAAGTTCCAGGTAATTTCCAGTGAGCCAGTAATGGAAGGATATGCAGGCGGCTCAATCAAGTTCAATTTGAAGGTTATCCAGAAAGGATACCCTGACTTAGTAGTGCATTTGACAGCAGAAACTCCTGAAAACTGGAAAGTCACGTTCTCCGACAACGACTTTGACCTGGCACCTGAAGAATCTGTGGAATTAGATCTCTTGCTTTCCCCACCGGACACCATATCAGCAGAGCAGCATGAGGTCAAAATTCGGGCTGTAGGAAAGGTAAAAGAAGATTCACTGGAAGTAAAGGATTCAGTGACTGTGACCGCTATGACGTATTTAGTTGATGTGGGTGTCACAAATCTTCAGTTTTCACCGCCTCAGCCCCAGTCGGGAGAAAATGTGACCATTTCTGTGGTTGCAGTGAACTACACGCAGCGGATCACATCCGATGTGGTTGTAGAATTTCTGGTAAACAATGGGCTCTCTTCCAGACAGACCATAACGTTGACTGCAGGTGCTTCTCAGCCCATCACCTTTGGATGGACAGCACAACCAGGCACCTTTACCTTTCTGGTGCGAGCCCAGACTGCAGGTGACAATAACCGCAGAAATGATTCAGTGACCCAGCGATTCACGTTGGGTGGCGGAGCCACAGAGATCGAAGCGTTATATCAGCAGGCAATAGCGTACTATGCCCAGGAAAACTACATACAGGCACAGAACCTCTTCGGCACTGTTGTAGCACAGTACACTGACGTGGGTGAATTCGGGAAAGCAGCAGAAGCCAGCCAGTATGAGGAGCTGTGTGGTTCCTACATACAGGCAGAAACTTTGATGACCCAGGGAGAACAAGCCTTCCAGAGTGGAGAGAACGAGCAGGCTGTACAGTACTTTGAACAGGCCAAGAACATCTACAGTCAGATTGGTGACACAGAAAAGCAAGCTCTGGCCCAGCAGCGTCTTGACGAAGTGCGTGCTCAGGAACCCTTCCTCAATAAATACATGATGGCGGGCATCATTGGCGTTGCCGCAGTGATTCTGGCAGCATTCCTGATTTCCAGACGAAGGGGCCGCCCTCAGGCTCCGTCTCGATATCAGGCAGAACCTTCTGCATCCCGATTCCGTCTGGAAGAACCGACAAGCCAGCCGCCAGTCAGTGCTAGGAAACCAGCTGTTACCCCGTCCAGAGCTACTCCACCGAGCCGTACCCCCCCTGCAGAGCTGGTGCAGTTCCACGAAAAGACAGAAGATGCCCTGAGCAGATTCTCCAAAGGCTACATCCGTAGCAACCTTCAGCAGGCAATGCGGGTATATCTCTCACTGGAAGGAGAGAAAAAGCAGCTGCCAAAAGGCAAGGACCTGGAACTGGAACGAATCATCGACACGAACCTCAAAGAACTGGAACACAGAATATTTGGCACTTTCTAACCAATCTTTTTTACCATTTTTTTCACTTATTTTATACGGTCATTATTTTGTACTGTCATATTCATGTCATGAGAACATTTTCTGTGCAGCTCAACCCGTATGAAGGGCTGCACTGTACCATTTATGTTTATGCATTTATACATTTACACATATACTGCCATCGAGGACTTTTTCAACTGCTCTTTTCAACTGTTCATATTCTTGGAGCAGAACTTCACCTTCTGCAGTGAGTGCTGAGCTGCCTCCTGTTTTTCCTCCTCTCTTTCTTTCCACCACGGGAGTTTTCAGGTTTTGCTCTATTTCTCGTATTTTCCTCCATGCATGAGCGTAAGATATCTGTAATGATCTGGCTGCTTCAGAAATGGACCCTTCCTTTTTGACAGCCTGCAGCAACTGGGCTGTGCCCTCTCCCACGATGAAATTTCCATGGTCAGATTCCAGCCACAGTTTGTAACGTGGCCTGTAAAAAGATTTCTTTCCCCTTTCAACGTTTTCTTCCTTTATTCCAGATCTATTTTTATTTGTTTCTAGTTTTTTAGTTTTTTTTTCTTTCATCATTCTTCACGTCCAAATCCCAATCACTGCCAAAAAGTTGTTCAATACATGGAATAGAATAGGGGGGTAAATGGATTCTGTCTTCTCATACACAAATGCCAAGATGCAGCCAGCCACAAAAGCATAGGGTATCTGCCAGGGAAGGACATGGTATACCCCAAAGAAAAGGGAAGAAAAAAGTATCCCTTTTTTTACTCCGTACTTTCTCTTCAATGCTGCATAGGCAAATCCCCTGAAGAAGAACTCTTCTCCTATTGGTCCCAGAACTGCTACTGCTATACTCATCAGGGCGGGACTTTCAGAAATGGTTTCTTCCACCAGCTCATCTAGGGGAAACTCTCCTATAATTTTTTCCGTCATCCAGTAGACAATGTTGTTCCCGAAAATGAGCACAACAATCAATGGAAGGCACAAAAAAAACATCCTTGAAATGGGTTTCCGAATCCCAAAATCACCCTTTGTTCTGCCGTACGTTTTCAAAACCAGAAATAGGGGAAATACAATGAATACGAGTGATCCCCCTAGAGCACCTGCCGTTCCTGAAACAAGGGCCAAAAGAAATGACATGACAAAGTAAGCCACTGCAACCACCAGCACAGGTGTACCTCCCCAGTTTACCTCACCTGAGATCTCCGGGCTGGCCGGGATCATGCGGATGAACAGCTGAAGAAAGAGCACCAGAAAGGTAACCAAACAGATGCCCAGTGATAAAACCACTGCCAGCAGCAGCAGAATTGTGCCCACTACGAGAATAATGGAAACCTGTCCTGCAGAGTACAGTCCCCAAATCCCCAATGATGCCGCCACACAAGAGACACCAAAAATGAAGGTGGAAAAAACAGAGAGAATGAACCACTGTTCAGCGTTGCTGTGCTGTTTCAATTTCTCTAGAATCCACTTTCTTTTTATGAGGGCACTAAAAATCAAGAGCCCATTTCCTACCAGCGTTAATGCAGTAATATAGGTAAGCAGGGTACTATGTGCTGCTGACCATTCAAGCAAGCGGTCTACCACATCTATTCCTGCATCTGATTGGTTGAGCAACCAACCCCAGAAAAATATCGTCTGCATTGGTATGCCTTCTTGTGGATTGTTATAAAGATTTCCAAAACCCAGAGCGTGAACCCAGTGAG
>Ga0209635_10002567_pt1 | contig 13963 bp, 11 predicted proteins | sample DeeMarSWOR230_32_FD_187463 | JGI IMG/M metagenome (GOLD analysis project Ga0209635, IMG submission 187463) | Marine sediment microbial communities from White Oak River estuary, North Carolina - WOR-2-30_32 (SPAdes) (version 2) | ecosystem: Environmental > Aquatic > Marine > Intertidal zone >... | reverse complement strand
ATCCTGCATGATTTTTATTACTTCGTTCTTAACTTTTTCATTAACGCTTGCAACAAAGACCTTAACCTTTGTTTTCGGTAAAACCAACATCTTCTCATCTTTCATTATCTCAATAATCCTTTCTATACCAAGGCTAATGCCGGTTGCCGGCGTAGGTCTTCCACCTAGTAATTCAATCAAGTTATCGTATCTCCCTCCACCAGCAACAGATCCAATTTGTCTTTTTGTCTTGACCGTGATTTCAAAAATCGGCCCTGTGTAATAATCAAGACCCCTTGACAAACTAAAATCTATGACAAGAAAATCAGAAAAACCATACAATTTTCCTGTTTCAAAAATCTCATCCAATTCTTTTATGCCCTCTTCAGCAACTCTTATACCCTTTAACAATTTTCTTCCTTTCTCACCTATTTCCTCTGGTTTTCCTTTAATTGTTACCAAATTCAACAATTTTTCAACTTGCTTTCCATCAAGACCAATCTTCTCCAGTTCTTTTTCTACACCTTCCTTGCCAATTTTTTTAAGTTTATCAACTACTCTAAAAACATCCAAGTTTTTTTCTGAAGGTATATCAGCTAGTTTCAACAACCCATCCAAGATTTTTCTATTGTTTATGACGATTTGGAATTCTTCAAAACCCAAACTCCTTAAACAGTCAACAGAACAAGCTATACATTCTGCTTCAGCTTCCATACTTTCTGTTCCAACTATATCTACATCACCCTGATAAAACTCTCTTTTTCTTCCAGCAGTTATCTCTTCATACCTCCAAGCAGGGGCGATAAAATATCTTTTAAACGGTTTAGGCAGCTGGGGGTTGTTTGCTATAACTCTCGCCATCCCAACAGTTAAATCAAATCTTAATCCGAGACCACGATTGGCCTTATCCTTAAACTTAAAGATTTGCTGTTTTATGTCCTCTCCACATTTAGCAGTCAAAGTTTTCCAACTTTCAAAAATCGGTGTTTCTAAAGGATCAAAACCATAATTCACAAAGACTTTTTTTATTTTGTTGATTACAAACTCACGTCTGATCATCTCTTCTGGTAAGAAATCTCTTGTACCTTTTGGAGGTTGGAATTTCATAATCTTATATTTGTTTTTTAATTTAGAAATAGCACTAAACTTCTCTTCGGTGAACTACCTCACCTTTTGTGAACTGATTCACCCCTCATCATTTTCACCTGTTCAATTAGTTATTTTTAAGTACTTAAATATCTTTTTTTTCTAGAAATCTTTAATTTGTCCCATATTTCTTGAGCAGCAGGAACAGGGTACTCGCCAGTAATACACCCTAGACATAACTCATTCCTGGCTAATCCTATGCATCCAATATTATCTTCAACGGTTGGATAGGTTACACTATCAGCATTTATTGCTTCAGCAACTTTTTGACATATAACCTCTATATCTTGCCCGACATAAGGCTCAGCAATAAGAATTCTTTGATCATCAAATCCTGTGATACATGGAGCAATTTTTGGTGCACATGTATTTTTCCAGTATAACTCCCTCACTTTACCAACTTTTCTGTAATGATAATTTATGATAACTTTGCTTGTTGCACCATAAACTATGCTATCATCTACTACATGCGTATTTTTTCCCCTGCTATTTTCAACAACTACATAAAATTTACATTTAATCTCCTCTTCTCTTTCAATCTCTTCATCAAGTCCCATATCAAAAGTCCTTAATGCATCTGGAAGTTTAATGAGAACCTCTTTTAAAGCAATTTCAGATTCCCATGAAAACCCTTGCCCCCCACCTTTTCCAGAATCTGGGATATGGGTGACAATAGCGTTTTCTTTTTTCAACTTACCTCTTTCTCTATCAATAACAGCTAACTTTCTACCAAGCTTATTTCTAACTTCTAAAACATATTGGGGGCCATTAGGGCCAGGCAAACATCCGGCAGGGTTATGATAATAAGGATATTCAAACATACAAAGTGTTTGTTTACTCGGCAAAAGCTGTTGGAATTCAATTTTGGACATGTTTTTTGAAAACATATACATTCCCCCAGGAGAAGTAAAATCTTCGAGTTCAGCTTCCATAAGGTCTAAACTTGTTGATTGAGATGAAAAAATATACATTCCATCTTTTTTTCCATAACACAGAGGTTTAATTCCTCTAGGGTCTTGAAATGCTATTCCATGAGTTTCTTTTTTATCATTCCACAACATGACAGCAGAATAAGCTGCACAATCATACAAAGTTTCCATCATTTCTTTGACAGCGGTCCATATATCATTACTTTTTTCATAACATTTTCCAATTATTTTTCCAATTAGTTCTGCATCTGAGTGAGCATCAAACTTTTGTTTATATCCATGAACATCTAAAACTTTTCCGTCGATTCCGATAGAAAATCTATATCCATTACCTCTAATCTCAATCGGTTCTATATCATTTTTTTCAACCTTTCCTTTATGCAAACAACCTATGGAGACATATGACGCACCGAAATTGACATGCCTCCTGACATCTTTATTATCAAGCAACTCTCGAACTTTTCCTGATTTTGTGTATATATCAATTGCTGACTTTAGGTCCCCATCTTTACCGGTGGCCATACCAATAGCTGTTTCTCCTCTGTTTTGTATACCACGACATACTTTATTTAGACTGTCCGCAATATCGTATCTGCTTTCTGGGGAAAAAATTGCGGCAACACCACCGGATAGCATTCTGAATCACTCGAATTATTAATAATTTTAGAGGAAAAACTATAAATCGACATTCGAAAAAATTTAAATACTTTCTGAATAAAGATACTTTAAGTGATTGGTGTGAGTGATTTTCGGATCTCATTCTAAACTTTTATCTACTCAAATTTCTAAGGTGAATTTATGACAAAGCCAAAAGAACTAGAAGACAGAGTAATCAACTTTTGGAAGAAGGAAAAAATATACAAAAAAACAAAAAAAATGAGGGAAAATAAAAAGAAATTTTACTTTCTCGACGGTCCCCCATATGCTACTGGTTACATTCATGTTGGTACAGCCTTTAACAAAATTCTGAAAGACTGTTTCATCAGGTTCTTCAGGATGCAAGGCTTTAATGTATGGGATCAACCAGGCTACGATACCCACGGAGTGCCGATAGAAAATAAAGTTGAAAAAAATCTAGGGTTTAAAACAAAGAAAGACATAGAGAAGTTTGGAATAGAAAAATTTGTTAAAGAGTGTAAGAATTTTGCAACAAAATTTATCGATGTCATGGGAAGCCAATTCATGAACTTAGGAGTTTGGATGGATTGGAAAGATCCTTACCTAACCCTTAAAAACGACTATATAGAAGGTGCTTGGTTCACCTTCAAGAAAGCTTTTGAAAAAGGATTTTTGTACAAGGGAAACTACCCTGTCCATGTTTGTTCACATTGTGAGACTGCAGTTGCTTATAATGAAATCATATACACACAGGTAACCGACCCGTCAATATATGTTAAATTTAGATTAAAGGATAGACCAAACGAATACATCCTAATTTGGACTACTACACCTTGGACTTTACCAGCGAACACAGGGGTGATGGTAAAACCAGATGGAGAGTATGTAAAAGTAAAGATTGACAATGAAACTTTAATATTAGCAAAAAGACTTCTAGAGACGGTGATGGAAAAAGCAGGGATTAAGGATTATCAGGTGGTTAAAACTTTTACAGGAAAAGATTTAGAGGGTATGAAGTATGAACATCCCCTAAAGGACATATTCCAATTCCATTCAAAACTTAAAGATGCATTCAGAGTTGTCCTGTCAGACCAATTTGTCACACTAGATGAAGGAACTGGTTTGGTCCATACAGCACCTGGTCATGGACAGGAAGATTACAAGGTTGGACTAGAAACAGGGTTGCCAGCTCCATCTCCAGTAAAAACTGATGGTACTTTTACTGATGATTGTGGCAAGTTTTCAGGTATGCAAGTAAAAGACGCTGATAAACTAATTCTTCAAGAACTTAAGGACAGAGGATTACTTTTACACGAGGAAAAAATTACACATGAATATCCCTTATGTTGGAGGTGTGAAACTCCTTTGTTGTTGATTTCTGTTCCTCAATGGTTTTTCAAAGTTACAGAGATAAGAGATAAGCTGATAAGTGAAAATGAGAAGATAAAATGGGTTCCTTCCTGGGCCGGTCAAAGGTTTCGCAATTGGTTGGAAAGCTTAGGTGATTGGCCGATTTCCAGGCAGAGATACTGGGGAATACCATTACCAATATGGATCTGTGAAAAATGTGAGAATATAAAAGTAGTAGGCTCAAGAAATGAACTACCAAAAGTACCAGAAGACTTTCACAGACCCTTTATCGACAAAATAACATTGAAATGTGATAAATGTGGAGGAGTGATGAAGAGGGTGCTAGATGTATTAGATGTTTGGTTTGATTCTGGAGTTGCTTCATGGGCATCCCTAGGATATCCCAATGATAAAAAACTCTTTGAGAAGCTTTGGCCAGCTGATTTTATCCTAGAAGGACCAGACCAGATAAGAGGTTGGTGGAATTCTCTCATGATAACTAGCATGATGACCTTTGATAAAGCACCTTTCAAGAGTGTTCTATTCCATGGATTTGTTATGGATGCACATGGCAAACAGATGTCCAAGAGCTTGGGAAACATAGTCATACCAGAAGATGTTATAGAAAAATACGGAAGGGATGTGCTAAGATTTTATTATTTGTCAAACCAACCATGGAATGACTATTACTTTAAATGGAAGGATATTGAAGACATAGCTAAGAAATTTATCGTGATAATGAATACCTTCAATTTCGTGAAAACATACGTTCCTAAACTTGGAAGCAAGAATCTAAAGAAAGAAGATATGTGGATCCTTTCAAGGTTAAACAGCGTTATAGAAAATTCTACTCAAACTTTCCTAGCTCTAAACACCTACAAAACAGCACAACAAATCGAAGATTTCATTTTAAACGATTTTTCACGTTGGTATGTGAAACTAATTAGAGACAGAGTATGGCCTGAATATGATGGAGAGGATAAGGAAGGAGCATTCTTCACACTATTTACAGTAACAGATGCACTAAGCAAACTTCTTGCACCTTTCTGTCCTTTCTTAACAGAAAATGTTTATCAAGATATCATCAAACCTTTGAGAGAAAGTCATCAATCAGTTCATATGGAAGATTGGCCTAAAGTGGATAAGGACTTGATAAATAAAAAACTAGAGGAAAATATGAATATAGCAAAGAATATAGTTGAAGCGTGTTATTCGGCCAGACAAGAGGCAAATATCAAACTAAGATGGCCTGTTAGACAAGTCATAGTTTTATCTGATGATGAAAAAACAATGGAAGCAGCAAAAGAACTCAAAGAAATTATGCTAAGGATGTGTAACTCAAAGAAATTGGAAGTTTTGAAAACAAAACCCAAAGGACAATTTTCTGAAGCCGAGTTTAGCCTAGGAAAAGTTTTGGTAGATAAAGAGTTAGGCAAAGAGCTTATGGAAGAAGCCTTGATAAAAGAGGTTATAAGAAAAGTTCAGGGGATGAGAAAGAAACATTCTTTCGAAGTTAAGGAAAGCATATCACTTACTTTGAATTCTGATAAAACGACGAATGAAACCATCAAAAAATACGTCGAGATGTTGAAGAAAAAGGTTGGAGCAAAGAAGATTGAAATAGGAAAATTGAAAGGAGAACATAAGGAGAGTTTGGAGTTCGAAAAGATAAAAGTTGAAATAGCGTTTGAAAAGTATTAACTACATTATGGCATTACCTAGCGAACCTTCTATCAAACCACCAAATATCACAAGTATTATTACAAAAATAATGATTAACAATGTAACTCTTGAGCCTATCAATTCCTTAAGTGTTTTCGAGCAAAATTTCCATTTTCCTTTAAGGATTAGGTCTGAAAGAATTTTTAAGTAAGCTAAACCAAGTGAGGATGCAAGAATCAGTGCAAAAACTTCTGTGATACCATGGGGCAAAAGTAATAGAACAACAGTAAAAAACCTTTCAAACCCAAAGTTTAGAAAAACGTATGTTATAAACAGTGATATCAAAAAACTGTTTACCAATAATGCACCCAGAGGCACCATATATAAACCAGTCAACATTATTTTTGGTCTTCGTTTTTCCAAAAATTTTAATTTTTTTGTTATAGCAAATTCAGGAGTCTTTGAAACATGATTTAGTATCAATAAAGAAGCCACTATAACGACCAATAACGCAATTATGTTGTTTAGAATGAACCAAAATGTGTTATATTTTTCCCCGAACAAATTAATCCCTAGAAGTATTCTTTTAAACCAAGCCGATATGACAAATTCAAGAAAATTTTTATTGATATTAAAAAGGACATAACTTGATATTGCACCAACAAAAGAACCAAATATAAAATAAAGAACTGCAAAGGGTGTTTGTCTAAACACAAACCCGAGAGTTAACTTCTCCATAAAACTAATTTGATTGTTAATCTTAATACAATTACCACTATTGGTAGTCCCAAATTTTTATCATACCTTCATTTCAAACTTTCTATGAATTAGATGAAACTGAAAGAAAATTCTTTAATCTTGATCTGTTTAGTTTCTTCGATATCAGGTTTGACTCTGATTTATATTGCTGCAATAAACATACAGCCCAAACAATTAAAACTGAGTGAGATAAATTTCGATTTTGTTGGTAGAGCTGTAAAGACTTCAGGTTATATAGTTTATAAGAGCTCTCATCCTGCAGGTCATGTTTTCCTCACAATATCTGAAGGAAAATCTAAAATTCAAGTTCCATTATTCGCAGGATTCATGAATGCTTTGAATGGTAACGGATTGACAAATGATGATTTTATTAAAGGAAGGAAAATTGAAGTAGAAGGGTTAGTTGGCGAGTATCTAGGTTCTCTTCAGATTATACCGAGGAAGGCTGATGATATTAAAATCTTAAAATAAATTTTAACTTTTGTATAATCTTTTTATGAAACCAAAACGGCAGAAAATTACAGAAAAAATTTTCTTATACAAAGACTCTACCAGCTGTTTCACATATCTAATAGATGATGAAAAAAAAGTTTTAATCGATGCTGGTACTTTTCCTGATACACAAATCGATTTAGTAGTGATTACACATTGTCACTTTGACCATATTCTCTTTCTAAACGAAATCAAACAGAAGTTTAATTGTAAGATTGCAGTAGGAAAAAAAGATGCAAAATCTGTCGAAAAACTGAATGAAAGAACTTTAAAGTACATGTCTACTAAAAACTTAGTTCCTGTAAAGATTGATATGAGATTGAAAGATGGGGATATGATAAAAACCGGAAAATACACTTTTGTAGTTATAGAAACTCCTGGCCATACACCAGGAAGTATTTCACTTTATGAGAGAAACTATAAAATACTCTTCAGTGGGGATGCATGGTTTGGTGAAGATTTTAGAGGAAAGACAATCTATCCTGGTGGTAACGAAAATGATTCACTTAATACTTTAATTAAACTAAAAAAATTAGACATTAAATTCTTACTTCCTGGACATTGATTTTTCACCACCGCTAGTGGTTCATTATCATTATCATAAGATCGATTCTATAAAATTTCTATGATATTAGAGACTTTTCTATTCATTTTTCTAGGAATTGTTATTGGAATGTTTGCTGGTCTTACACCAGGCATACATATAAACACTACAATACCCTTAATCCTTTCACTTTCGATTTTTATCCAAAACCCATACTATATAGCTGTTCTTATTATCGCCGTTTCATGTACAGAAATGTTCATAGATTATATTCCTTCCATCTTTATTGGAGCTCCAGATATAGATACAGCTTTGTCTGTTCTACCAGGGCACAGACTACTTTTTGAAGGTAGAGGCTATGAAGCAATCAAACTCACAGTTATAGGTGGGTTAGGTGCATTGTTTATTGGTCTTCTGATGATTGCATTTATTTCAAACATATTTAGTTTTTTATACGAAGTATCCAGACCTTATATGCAGTATATTATTCTAGCTGTTGTCATTTTCATGATAGTTTCTGAGAAAAAACCTAAAAAAATGCTATCATCAGTTTTGATAATTTTGATTTCGGGTTTGCTCGGTTTAATTACGCTAAACTCTTCACTCGTACCACAACAAGAAGTTCTATTCCCAGTTCTAACCGGATTGTTTGGTTTAAGTGGTTTAATTATAAGTTTTTCTGAAAGTTCCAGAATACCTGAGCAGACTGGAGATTCCAAGTTGAAAATACCAAAAAAAGAAATAATTAAATCGATAGTTTTGGCATCCTTTGCAGGAATATTGGTTGGCTTTTTACCTGCTGTGGGTATATCAGAAGCAGCGACTATGGTTCAATATCTAGGAGGGAGTGGAGAATCAAGAAGCTTTTTAATTACAGTATCAGGAATAAACGTTGCAAACGATGCATTTTCACTGATATCTTTGTATCTTGTCTCTAACCCAAGGTCAGGAGCATCTGTAGCTATTCAAACTATTTTAACCGAACTAACTTTTTTTGATGTTTTGTTTTTAGTCGGTATCATTCTCTTCACCGCTGGAATAGCTGCTGTCTTAACATTACATCTAGGAAAGAAGATACCAAACTTTCTAGTCAAACTGAATTACAGATACCTTACTCTATCAGTCATGATTTTCATTATAGCGTTAGTTATTTTTATCACAGGCGTTTTTGGACTTCTGATACTTTTCACTTCTACTGCTATTGGCATGCTCTGTGCACACTTAGAGGTTCGTCGCAGTCATTGTATGGGTATATTGCTTATTCCGACTATTTTATTTTTCTCTGGATTGACTCCTTCTGTTATTTCAATTTTAGGAATTTAGATACCAATAAAGAAATACTTAAATATATTATTTTAAGTTAGAGCTGATGATATGCCATTAGATAAAAAATCTTTGATTAGAGAATTCCAGAAAAAACCTAAAAGATATTGGAAGGTTCAGTTATTCGACAATCTAGGTTTTGAAAGAAGAAAATGTGAAAACTGTGGTAAATATTTCTGGACATTAGATTCCGAACGAAAGATATGTTCCGATCCATCCTGTCAAAATTATGAATTCATTGGAAAACCGATTACAAAAAGGAAGTGGGACTATATAGAAACTTGGAAAGAGATTGAAAAATTTTTTGTCAACCATGACCATACTAAAATTCAAAGATATCCTGTTGTCTGTAAATGGCGACCAGATTTATTTTTCAACAATGCGTCAATCGTCGATTTCCAACGCTTACTCAACGGTAAAATAATGTTTGAATATCCTGCAAATCCACTAATAGTCTTGCAGCCTTGTCTGCGATTTAGAGATATAGAAAATGTTGGAGTTTCTGGGAGGCACCATGTTTGCTTTAACATGCCGGGTCAGCATGCATTCAATCCGCCTAAAGAAGGTTATTGGAAGGATAGGTGTATTGAGCTAAATTTTGAGTTTTGGACAAAAGTTGCAAAGGTTGCCCCAGAAGAGCTTGTCTATATGGAAGATTTGTGGGCAATGCCAGACTTTTCTGTTTTTGGCACAAGTTTGGAATTATTTTCTCGTGGCTTAGAGTTGGTGACAAATGTTTTCATGGAGTTTAGAAAATCTAATTCTGGTTTCGAAGAAACTCCGATAAAAGTGATAGACGTCGGGTGGGGACACGAAAGGGTTTGTTGGTTCTCTAACGGTACACCGACAAGCTACGATGTTGTCTTTGGTCCAGTAGTCAAGAAATTGAAAAAAGTTTGTGAAATAGATTACGATAAAAGGTTTTTCCTAAAGTATTCCAAGTTATCTGGCAGTCTAAACACAGACGAAGTAAAAGACTTAAGAGTAGCAAGGGTTTGGGTTGCCAACCAACTTAAAGTTCCAGTAAAAGAGTTAGAAGAAAAAGTTTCTCCATTAGAAGCTTTATATTCAATCGCAGACCATACGAAGAGTTTAATGTTTGCTATAGCTGACGGTGGTTTGCCTTCAAATGTTGGTGGCGGATATAATTTAAGGGTGATTTTGAGAAGGGCTTTAAATTTTATCGATAAGTTCAAATGGAATCTAAAGCTTGAGGACGTAGTCTTTTGGCATATGAATTATCTTAAAAAAATATTCCCTGATTTAGTTAAGCATAAAGACGAGATAGCAACAATTTTAGAAGTCGAGGAGAAAAAGTATAAACAGACTAAAGAAAGAACGAAAAGAATAGTTAAAAAATTGGCTGAATCTAAAAAGAAGTTGACACAAGAAGATATTGTCATGTTTTACGAGTCTGATGGCATCAATCCAGACCTTTTAGTAGAAGCTGGAGTGGATGTAGTTGTACCCACTGACTTCTATACTAGAGTTACAGCAAGGCATATGGAAGAAAAACTTATTGAAGAAAAGTTTATGTTTGATGTTACCGGTTTACCTGACACAAGATTACTATTCTACGAGAATCCAAACCTGTTCAAATTCAAAACAAAAGTTCTAAAAATCTTTGACGATAATTTTATTGTTTTGGACAAGACTGCATTCTACCCAACAAGCGGAGGGCAGCTACATGACAAAGGACTTATTGATGGTAAAAAAGTTTTGGATGTTCAAAAAATTGGTAAAGTACTAGTTCACAAAATAGCAGGAAAAATCAAAAAGCGAAATGTCATCTGTGAAGTTGACAAAAAAAGAAGAGAAATTATATCTGGTCATCACTTAGCAACCCATTTGATAAATGCTGCTTCTAGACAAGTTTTAGGAAATCATGTGTGGCAGCATGGTGCAGAGAAAGATGTGGACAAAGCTAGGTTGGACATAACCCATTATGATAATTTGAGTGAAGAACAGATAGAAAAGATAGAAGATTTGGCAAACACTTTTGTAGAAAAAGATTTGCCTGTAAAAATCGAGATTCTCCCAAGAGCTAAAGCCGAGGAAAAGTATGGTTTCATAATCTATCAGGGTGGTGTTGTTCCTGAAAAAAACCTAAGAATAGTTTCTGTTGGTAACATAGATACTGAAGCTTGTGGTGGGGTTTATCCTAATTCAACAGGCAAAGTAGGATTCATCAATATTTTAAGGACTAAAAGAATCCAGGACGGTGTGGTAAGAATAGAATTCTGCTCTGGGGATGTTGCCCTGAACTATTTAAAAGAAAAAGAGAAGATACTGAAAAAAGTTGCGGGAAAACTAAAAGTAAAAGAGGATGAAGTTCCAAAAGCTGTTGAAAAACTATTTAAACATTGGAAGAAGAAAAGAAAGCAGTTAAAAAAGGTGAAGAGATGAAAGTTGTTTTGTGTGGAAGTTTGAACTTTGCTGAAGAAATGAAAAAAATAAAAAAAAATCTTACTGCTAGAGGACATGAGGTTACATTGCCTCCTTCTTTTAAGGATTTTTCAATAAACAGCTTCGACGATGCCGACAATCTTAAAAAGGATCCGGAGTTCTATTTCAAGGTGAAACCAACTTACATGAGAAACTATTTCAAAATCATAGAAGAGAATGATGCTATACTCGTTGTAAACATAGAAAAACATGATATTAGAAACTATATTGGTGGAAACACCTTTGCAGAGATTATGGTAGCATTCCATTTAAACAAAAAGATTTTTCTTTTAAACCCAATTCCCAAAGATGAAAAGGTTTCTGTTATGGTTGATGAGCTTAAAGCTGTTGACCCTATTATAATAAACGGAAATTTGGACCTCATAAGATGATTGAATGAACGATAAACCAAAAGTAGGTATCGGAGTTTTAATAATTCGTGATGGAAAAGTGTTGCTAGGAAAAAGAAAGGGAGGTTTAGCTAGCGGTACATGGGCTTTACCAGGTGGCAAACTAGATTTTGACGAAAGGCTTGAGGATTGTGCTAAAAGAGAGATCAAAGAAGAAATGGGAATGAAAGTAGACGGATTAGAACTGATCTCTGTCAGTAATGACATAATGTATAACGAGCATTATGTAACCCTTGGGTTTAAAGCATCAATAGCTTCAGGTAACCCAGTTTTAAAAGAACCTGAAAAATGTGAGATATGGGAATGGTTTGATATCAACAATCTTCCAAAGCCACTTTTTGTTGCAACTAGAAGTGTAATCGAGAACTATTTATCTAAAAGAATTTACAAAGGTTTGGGAAAATGATAACTAAAATAGAATGGCAAAAATTGAAGAAAAAAGGAAAATTGCTTAGACAGGCTACTTCTATACTAAAAGTAGAAGAAAAGGATTTGCCCAGAGTAGTAGAAAGATTTCAAAAAGAAATAAAAGAAATGGACAACAAGATTAAGAAAGGATAAAGACATTTATCCTTAAATCTTTATTTTTAACTTAATGACTACAAAACCATTTCTAGGCTTGTTTTTTGATAACTCTGAACACTTCTTATCACTCTATCCTTTAATGGCAAGTCATTTTAGAGAATATAGACAACAATTTACTGATGCTTACAAATTGTTAAATAATAAAACTAAAGTTTGTTTCTATACAGGTACTGGGAGAATGGAACTAGTTGCTCAAAGGGGCGTAGAAAATTTCAGGGAGGGTTTAGGCATAGAAGCCTATAACACAAAAGACGGCACTTCACCGGGCGGTTCGAAAAACGATGTTTTAGTTGCCATCTCAGCCTCTGGTACGAAAAAACCAACCTTAATTGATGTTGAAGAGGCTAAGTCAAAAGAACTTAATATGTATGTTATAGGTTTAACTTCTGACGATACTTCCCCTTTAGCAGACAAATCAGATTTATTAATTAAAGTTCCAGGAAGAGGTAAGGGTGAAGAGCAAATAAAAGGTTACCTTACAAGATTAACAGGGTCCCACCTCCCTTTACATGTAATGGGTTCAACACCAGAGTTTTGTTCAATGGTAAAGATAGACTGTATGAGCTATGCCTTATCAAATGCCACAGATGAAAAAAGCTTCTGCGATGCCTTTCAACATGCTTTATTTGAGTATTCTTTGTATTCTGGAGATATTCACAGATATTTAGAAAAAGATAGGCAACAACGCAGATTAGAAAAAATGATTGACGATATTTCCTTTAATGTTAGAAACCTTTATGTGACTGCCTTTAAATTTTCAACGTACACAGGAGAAATGTTTGCCATTAGGGCAAATCATGCTATATACAAAAGAGGAGAAAGAAGAGCCGATATAATTGATTCACGAAACGTGCCGATAAAAGAAAAAATCGATAAGAAAGATGGGTTATTTGCTATTTCTGGTTTAGGTGATTCTTGGTTTACACTAAAAGTTGCAAAAATGTTTAAAGAGAGAGGGTGTAAAGTTTTTGGTCTGTCGATGAAAGAAAATTCTAAATTATCTAAAATTACAGGCAAGAGAAATATGCTATTATTCCCAGATTGCGAAAGATTCCCGTTGAAAAATGGTTATGAACTCCGATTGTTTGATGTTTGTGCCTTAGCTCCACTTGACTGTATGGCCATGGAAGTCATGAACCGCCTAGGCAAGGGAGAAGAAAAAGCTAAAAACAACCATAGTGATTTTACATAATTATCTTTTTGGTAAAATCATCAGCATTTCTTTTGGATCTCCTATAGCTAAATAATCTCCTTCCAAGTACATCTTTCCAACCAGAGCAGAACAAATGGCATCCAACTCATGATCTGTCTTTGCAGTCTTTACATCTCCTTTAAACCCATACTTGATCAAAGACTTTCTCAGTTTTTCTAATCCTTTCTGTTTCCTTGGCATCCCCAAAATATCTTGTATACTTCCTGGAAAACTTTCTATAACCTTGAACCCTTTCTTTTCAAGAGTCTTCCTAAGATTTATACCGCGCCTCGTCAACTTTCTCATCGGTCCCAAAGTTACTGGGAAAAATTTAATCTTCATTCTCAACAGCTCTCTATCACATTCTCTCAAATGCGGACCTTTTCTATCACTCAACGATTTCCTACCTTTTGGTATGGCCAGTGGTGCGTCTATGCTAACTATATCAGGTTTGACTTTTTCAACTTCCTTGATGATTTCTTCATCAGTAAAGAGGACAAAAGTCTTGCTGTTAAGATCTTCATCGAGT
>Ga0209635_10002566_pt1 | contig 13970 bp, 15 predicted proteins | sample DeeMarSWOR230_32_FD_187463 | JGI IMG/M metagenome (GOLD analysis project Ga0209635, IMG submission 187463) | Marine sediment microbial communities from White Oak River estuary, North Carolina - WOR-2-30_32 (SPAdes) (version 2) | ecosystem: Environmental > Aquatic > Marine > Intertidal zone >... | reverse complement strand
ATCTTGCCGGCCGATTTTACCTCGCCGTTTATCACGAGCGCCGGGGTAGGAACCATCCCGTAGTTCGCGATCTCGCCGGGATCCCTCACGTGTTCAACGCTTCCGTCGAAGCCGCCGGCGGTCATAATATCGCTGACCATGCTCTCTAGCTGCTCGCATTTGGCGCAGCCCATGCCGAGCACCTTCACATCCAGAGCCATCATCTCCTCCTTACTCCATCAGTCGGTGAACAGACCGAATATCATCCCGCTTGCCGCCGACATCACGACCACCAGAGCGACGAACACGAGCGTCTTCCTGGTTCCCATGATGCTGCGGATGACGAGCATGTTGGGAAGGCTCAGGGCAGGACCGGCCAACAGCAGCGCCAGCGCGGGTCCGTTGCCCATGCCGGCCCCCATCAATCCCTGCAGGATCGGCACCTCGGTGAGGGTGGCGAAGTACATGAATGTTCCCACCACCGAGGCGAACAGATTCGCCCACAGAGAATTCCCTCCCACCAGGTCGCTTATCCAGGCAGAGGGGATGAGCCCCTCCGATCCCGGGCGTCCCAGCAGCAGAATACTCTTGCCCGACTGTACCAGGTCCTCGATGATGTTGATGGTGCCGTAGACAGCCCGGCCAACACGGCAGGTCAGGCCGACAATCCGCCCTTTCCGGTTGCGGATGGCCGATATCCGGTGCAATGTCCGCTCGATGCCTGACCGGTTGTCACCCCCGAAGCCGCTGATGCTTGAGGTGACGTATTCGATGTCCTTGTCAGTGACCTCATGGGGGTCCAGGATGACCTCCCGCTGGGCAAAGCGGGCTTCTGGGGTGCGTCCCAGGTCGAGGACAACCTCGAGGAGTTCTCGGCGGTCTTCGAGCTTCACCAGTTTTCGTTTAATACGGAGTGGAAGAATATCCAGCAGGGCATCTAGGTCGTCGGTAATTATCTTTTCCACGGCAGTCCTCCCCGTTCTACATTCATTGCTTGCCTCCGGCAATGCTCAGGAAATACTGGTGGAACCGCAGGTCATCAGTCAGTTCGGGGTGGAAGGCGCAGGCCAGCAGTTTCCCCTGCTGGGCGGCCACAATCGTGCCATTGTCGAGTCGTGCCAATACCTCGACCTCGTCGGTTACCTGTTCAATCAGGGGGGCGCGGATAAAGACGCCAGGAAACGGCTTATCTCCGAGTACCGGAATCTCGAGGTCAGTCTCGAAGCTCTCCCTCTGCCGACCGAAGGCATTACGCCGGACGGTTATGCCCATTGCGGCCACCGGCTCGATTCCATTGTCGGAAACTTCCTGGGCAAGCAGTATCATGCCAGCGCAGGTCCCCAATATCGGCAGGCCGTTCTCTGCCAGCCGGGAAATCTCAATCCGCACGTTATAGCTCAGCATCAGACTGGCGATGGTGGTGCTCTCACCGCCTGGAATTATTAGCCCGTCCAGTCCCACCAGCTGGCGGGGTAAACGGACGGGCACGGTATCTACTTCCAGTCGATGCAGTACGTTAATATGCTCAACAAAGGCTCCCTGCAAAGCAAGGACACCTATTTTCATCCTATCACCACCCCCTGGGTGCCAGCAGTTCCTCCGGTTTAATCTGTTTAATGTCCAGCCCGGGCATGGCCTCTCCCAGGTTTTTCGAGACCTCGGCGATTATCCGCGGGTCTTGATAGTGGGTGGTTGCCTTGACAATCGCCTCGGCCCTGACCTTGGGATTACTCGATTTGAAGATACCGGAGCCAACAAAGACCCCGTCGGCTCCGAGCTGCATCATCAGGGCAGCATCAGCTGGGGTAGCTACACCTCCGGCGGCGAAATTCACCACTGGTAGCTTGCCCGTGTCATGCACCTCTTTGACCAGTTCAAAAGGAGCTCCCAGCTCTTTGGCTTCAGCCATCAGTTCGTCCTCGGGCATTTTTACCAGCTTGCGGATTTCGTCCATGACTGTCCTCATGTGACGCACCGCCTCGACGATGTTACCAGTGCCGGCTTCACCCTTGGTACGAATCATGGCAGCCCCTTCACCGATACGCCGCAATGCTTCCCCGAGGTTACGACAACCACAGACAAAGGGGACTTTGAAGTCGTGCTTCCAGACATGATGTGACTCGTCGGCCGGGGTGAGTACCTCGGACTCGTCAATGTAATCAACGCCGAGGGATTCAAGTGCCTGGGCTTCGACGAAGTGACCAATACGGCACTTGGCCATAACCGGAATAGAGACAGCCTTCATAATTGCTTCGATGACCGTCGGGTCAGCCATTCTGGCAACACCACCGGCAGCGCGGATATCAGCCGGCACTCTCTCCAGCGCCATCACGGCGCAGGCACCAGCGCCCTCGGCAATCTTGGCATGCTCTGGAGTGACCACGTCCATGATTACCCCGCCCTTCAGCATCTGTGCCAGGCCAGTTTTTACCTTCCATGTCCCGGTTTCCATGATGTGCCTCCTCGGTCCCACCGCTTGATAGTGGTACAGCAATATTCTACAACTGTTCGTTATGTTTATCAACTCGTCTTGCATCCTCACAACCTTTTGACAACGCGGCACCAGTTATTTAGAATGTCTTGATAGGTCATAGTAACAGAGGTTAATAAACACTCATTCAGGAGGCAGTACAATGGAAGTTGACGGAACCTACGACATCCAGGTGCAAACTCCCATGGGTGCCCGGCCCGGCAAACTCACCCTCAAAGCCGATGGAGACTCTCTCAGTGGTAGTGTCGATATGGGGATGGGTGGTGAGCAGGCATTCTCTGAAGGCACAGTTTCCGGGGATGAGGCTACCTGGTCAATCTCGGTGAGTGGTCCGATGGGCCAGATGAAGCTCGATTTCAAGGTAACGGTGACCGGTGACGATGTCTCAGGTCAGGTACAGCTTGGCTCTTTCGGCACAGGTGATATCAAGGGCAAACGAGCGTAGTAGTAACCTTATTTAATAGTTTTAGGATTTATTAGTCCTCTTGGGAGATAGTAGCCTATCTCTGTCGTGTTTTCTTTTGTTTCTCAATAAGCGCACTCAGATTGGATGACAGTGGTGGGTAATTCCTCTCAGCGAATTCCAGCTTCTGCCGGGTCTCTTGAGGTAGTTTGTCCCAAGGTGTTCTATTGAGAATCAGGCCGGTTTCTTCTTCAGAGAATTGTGGCCCTGCTACAATATTCTTTAAGTATGGTTTATTCACTGGGCATACAGATTGACATAGCATGCAGCCGATGAGGGCATTCTGCCAGTCGGGCTGATACTGGACCCAGTAAGGGAAATCGGGCTCTCTCTCGTTTAGGGAGCCCAGGCAGTTTTCGGCGTGAATCAGGAAGCGGTCGTCGGGAATACTGCCAGTCGGACATTTCTCCCGACAAAGCGAACAATTCTCACAGTCCTTCATCGCTTCAACTTCCTGCCAGTTATCCTCTTCACAGGGAGAGTCGGTGTAGAAAGCAATTAACCGCAAGAAGCTGCCCATCCCGGGTACGTAGCTGATATTGTTTCTACCGTATTTTGCCAGTCCACTTTGCACCGCTAGTGTTTTAAGTGCTAAGTGTGCTCTTACTACCTTGTATCTGCCTACTCTCAGCATGTTGTTTAGAATCTCCTCAACGTGAGATTCGTCTGCCCTGGTGATGCGGCCTGGTGCAATTTCTGCCGGATAGACTGTTCCCTGCCATTCGAATTGCATACGAGTAAAGGGCTGCGGTATTGCCACGATGACGATTGTTTTCGCTTCTGGCAGGTCCTTATTGGTGTCTAAATAGAAATGCCATTTTTCGTATAGTAGCTTACTCACCAGTCCCTGCCTGACCAGCTCTCCAACTGCTTCCTGCACCTCCGGTAGGTGTGCTATAGAAACGGTCTTGGCTTCATACCGAAACCGTTTCATTGCCTCTTTTATCTTGGCGGTAATTTCACTCATGCCACTCTCATATCGAAAGAAATCGCTCTATTGAATTGAGTGGGATTATACCATCAGGTAAAGAGTTGAGGTCAAGGGCATTCGTTGTTTCGGAGAAATAGACTGGTTTTCCTTTCCCCAAAGCGTAACCAATTTCAACTGTTACCAATGTCCCAATATAGCCATCAGGGTTTATCACATACAGAGCGTCCGAGTTGTCAATCGCCTGGAAATGGTCTTGGCAAAGCCTTTTCATCGTTTTCATATCAAGTTTTTCTTTATCGAGTCCAGAGTCCAGGTTGGGAAACAACGCCGTTATACCTATCTCTCCAAATCTTCGCGTGGTTCCCCGTATGACGTCCTTGAACCTTAGACTCGAACTCAGGCAGATTGTTTTCATCTTTCGACTTACCCTTTCAGAATATATACTGCGAGATTCCCTTTTCTCAGCCTTTTATGGACTTTATCTTACCTTATCGGTCTCTTCTTTGGCATGCCGGGACGGCGGGGGTACTGCCCCGGGGTGGCTGATACCTTGTCAATCACCACCAGTTGACGCTGGTCGGGGAACTCCGGTAGGTCAACCGCTCTTACCTCATGTAATTTTCCTCCACAGGTGTCAATTGCCAGTGATGCTTTTCTTAATTCGTCTTCGATGTCGCCCTTTTTGTGAAGGACCACGCTACCACCGATGGTACAGAAGGGTAGGGTCAGTTCGGCCAGTGTCGGTAACGAGGCTACTGCCCTTGATAGTACCAGGCTAAATCCCTCCCGGTATCGGGCATTGTGGGCTATTTCCTCCGCTCGACCCACCACGATTTCAATGCCTTCGAAGTTGAGTAGGTCTTGCAGGTGGTGTAGAAAGCTAGCTTTTTTCGCTGTGGCTTCGAGCAGTACCAGCCGTATCTGGGGAAAGGTTATTTTGAGCGCGACTCCCGGTACACCGCCGCCAGTGCCGACATCAATAATTCGGGGTATAGCACTTCCTGTCGGCTGCCAGACCAGGGCTACTGTCAGCGAATCGAGGAAGTGATTGACCTGCACTTCCTCATAGACAGTGATGGCGGTCAGGTTGACTCGCCTGTTCCAGTCTATTAGCTCGTGGCAGTAGGTCTCGAACTGCTGTAACTGCTCCGGGTTGAGCTGCAGTCCGAGTCTGCTTGCGCCTGAACTAAGTATTTCCATGCTAGGCATCTACATCGGCTCCGGCATTCCAAGGTAGGTGATTCTCCCGTAAAGCTCAGGTCGCCGGTCACCGATAAAATCGAGCTCGAACTCGCCTGGCTTGATGATGATGTGCTTCTGTCTTGCATCTGCTAGGTTGACCTCGGCATATAGTGTTTCCTCATTGTCCCGGCTGCCCTCGGCAAGTGTGTCCCCCCCAGCCCTGGCAATCTTGCTCATGCCGAGGAATATGGAACTGCGCTCTACGCCGATGCGGTCAGCGGCGACGACATGGACTAGGTTCTCCAGAGCGCGAGCATTGATCACATAGAGCGAGATATTGCCCCGTCCGGTCGGCCAGTTGGTCGGCAGTGCCAGGATATCGGCCCCCTGCAGGGCCATGATCCGCGCGCTCTCCGGGAAGTTGCAATCGTAGCAGATGTGCATACCGATGTTGCCGATTGGTGTCCTGTATACCTGAAATGATTTATCGCCGTGGTCAAGAAAGCGGTCGACTCCGAGGAAGGGGAGGTGGGTCTTGCGGTATTTCCCCACCAGCCCCTGTGGCCCCACCAATACGGCGGCGTTGAAGCAGCGGTCGCCGTCTACCTCCAGCATGCCAACGACCACATGTAAGCCAAGCTCGTGGCACAATTCTGTTAACCTCTCAGTGGATGGGCCGGGAGCGGTCTCCGCATAGGGCAATGCCTCCTTGCGACTATTGAACATGTAGCCAGTCAGGGCACACTCCGGGAAGACGATGAGTTCAGCACCTTCCCCGGCGGCCTCTCTTGCCCTGATTGTTATTTTGTCCATGTTCTCATCTTTTTTCTTGAGCCTGGGCTCCATCTGGACGGCGGCAACCTTGACCTTATCTTTCATGTTACACCCCCGGTATCTGGTAATGGATACTCTAGATAGGCGAGGTGGTTTTGTCAAGCATCAGGGGCACGACCTTTTCAAATAACTTCCCTGTCTGGATTTTTAGACCTTTGCCTATAGTCAGGTAAACGTGGTTCAAGGGGGACACCCCCCTTGAAATCCCCCTTTCCAAAGGGGGAAACACACATTTTATCTCGCTTATTTAAGGGGAGTCTAAGAGGGGCATCAGCCCCTCTTTCTTAATTATATTCCCCCTTCCCCATTGGGGAAGGGGGATGCAGGGGGATGGGGCCACCACTACTAAATAGGGAGTGAGATAAACAAGAAGACAATAAATGCAAGCCCTTGACACCTCATATGGTGAAAGTCTAGTATGGCAACACGGACAACACAAGGAGGAGAATAATGGCATACAAGGAAATAATATATACGGTGGAGGACTATATCGCTACGATAATCCTTAATCGCCCTGAGAGCCTGAATGCCTTTACCGATACCCTGCTCACTGAGTGGGTGGATGCTATCGAGACTGCCAAGACCGACCCCAAGGTGAGGGTGGTGATAGTGACCGGGGCGGGGCGTGGTTTCTGCTCCGGTATGGATGTCAAAGCCGCCGCTGGTGGTGGCAGGCAGGGGCAACCGGTCTATGCCCGGAGGAACTACATGCGCCTCGGTGTGCACCGGGTGCCCCGTGCCTTGGAGAGCCTCGATAAGCCGTACATTGCTGCTATCAATGGCCCCGCCGCCGGGGCGGGTATGGACATGGCCAGCATGGCTGATATCCGGATAATGTCGGACAAGGCCCGGGTAGGCATGAACTACGTCAGGATGGGGCTCCTCCCCGGCGATGCCGGTTGCTATTTCTTGCCGCGGATTGTCGGTATCGCAAAGGCCCTGGAGCTTATCTGGTCGGGGAGGATGATTGATGCCGAAGAGGCACTCAGTATCGGCTACGTAACCAAGGTGGTACCCCATGAAGAGCTAATGTCGACTACAAAAGAGTTCTGCCGACAGTTTACCCAGGCCCCGGTGGCTACCCAGTTCGCCAAGAAGCTCCTCTGGCGGGGCCTCGACCAGTTCCGCAACCTCAATCTGGAGATGGCTGAGATGGCGATGCTGATTAACTCCACCACTCCGGACACCCAGGAAGGTCCGCGTGCCTGGGTGGAGAAGCGGGAGCCGCAGTGGAGCGGGGAGTAGGGGTAGTTTGAGTACCCTTCCTTGCATTTACACCATCTATGTGCTAGATTATTAAGGTAAAAACATATAAAGAAGACCGCTAGGGGTGCTAACAGGCTGAGAGGCTGATGCCAACCCTGGGAACCTGATCTCGGTAATGCGAGCGTAGGGAAGCGGTGATTGTAGTCACCAAGGGCCTGTTAGTATTAACCATCGCCCTTGGTTTTCTTTTTTTGGAGGTCATGATGACGCAACTGGAACTGGCTCGAAAGGGTATTATCCTGCCGCAGATGCGGGCAGTGTCGGAACAGGAGGGGGTCGAGGCGGAGTTTATCCGCCAGGGCGTCGTCAATGGCACGATAGTAATCCCTGTCAATGATGCTCATAAAGGCCTGGTACCCTGTGGCATAGGACAAGGCCTCAGGACCAAGGTCAATGCCAATATCGGGACATCTTCCGACTTCGGTGATGTCGATACCGAGCTGGCCAAGCTGCAGGCAGCGGTTGAGTGTGGTGCTGATACTGTCATGGACCTGTCGACCGGTGGTGATATCTCAGCTATTCGTCGCGAAATCATTGCCCAGACCACAGTGCCGGTGGGTACTGTACCTGTCTATCAGGCGGGGATTAATGCCATCCGGGAGCATGGGGCAATAGTGGAAATGACAATCGATGACCTGTTCAGCGCGATTGAGGAGCACTGCCGCGATGGCGTCGATTTCCTCACGGTACACTGTTGCCTGACAAGGTCGGCTCTGGACTGCCTCAAACAGCAGAAGCGGGTGGCCGACGTGGTGTCGCGGGGTGGTGCTTTTTTGATTGGCTGGATGCTCCACAACGATTGTGAGAACCCGCTCTATGAATACTATGACCGCCTTCTGGAGTTGGCCAGGGATTTCGACGTAACACTCAGCCTCGGTGACGGTATGCGGCCCGGCTGCATTGCCGACGCTACCGACCGTGCCCAGATGGAGGAGCTGCTGACTGCAGGTGAATTGGTGGAGCGGGCGTGGCAGGCGAGCGTTCAGGTAATGGTTGAGGGGCCGGGGCACGTGCCCTTGAACCAGATTGAAGCCAATGTAAAACTGGAGAAGTCCATCTGTAAAGGGGCACCCTTCTACGTGCTCGGCCCCCTGGTAACAGACGTCGCTGCTGGCTATGACCACATCACTTCAGCTATTGGTGGAGCGGTGGCTGCCGCCGCTGGTGCCGATTTCTTGTGCTATGTCACCCCGGCAGAGCACCTCTCCCTCCCCGACCCCGATGATGTACGGGAGGGGGTGATTGCTTCTCGGATTGCTGCCCATGCCGCTGATATCGCCAAGGGTGTCAAAGGTGCGGCCCAGTGGGACCTTGAGATGTCCCTGGCCCGGAAGCGGCTTGATTGGGAGCAGCAGGAGAAACTCTCCCTGAGACCGGAGCTGTCGCGCAGGGTACACCGCCAGCATGATACGACCGGTGTTGCCTGCAGCATGTGTGGTGAATACTGTGCTATGCGTCTCATCGAGGACTACCTCGGTGTCTCGGCGGGTCGGTGTTAGCCTGGCCAGAGGAATAACCTCTCTGATTACCTGTCCACGTGTGCCAACAGGGTGCACCGGGTCTGGTTCGCCTGAAGCCATAAATCATGGTAAGATAGGCATGGTTTTCTTATCGGAGTGTGGCTTTGCATGATGTTGCCGTAGTTGGTGGCGGGCCGGCGGGAAGTCATGTTGCCGCCAGGCTAGTCAGACTCGGGTACGATGTTGTTGTACTGGAGCGTAAACAATTCCTGTCAGAACCGGTATGCTGTACCGGTATTATCAGCCGTGAGTGCGCCACTACATTTGCCATTGATGAGGACCTTATTTTCCGGTGGGCGAATGGCGCCAGGCTCTTTTCTCCCTCGGGTGAGGTAATCAGATTATGGCGACCGGAGCCTCAGGCAGCCATTGTCGACCGTGTCAGTTTCAATATCTCTCTGGCCAGCCGTGCTCAGGGTAGGGGAGCACACTATCTAATGGGCACTCAGGTCAGGACTGTTAGTGTGTACGATGACCGTGTCACCATCGAGGGGAGTTGTAACGGAGAGCCACTGAGTATCGAGGTCAGGGTTGCTGTTGTTGCTACCGGCTTCAGTCTCGGGTTTGTCGAGGGTCTGGGTCTTGGTAGGATTGGTGACTCCGTTCCGGGGGTTCAGGTTGAGGTATCCGCACCGGGTATCGATGATGTCGAGGTCTACTGCGGCCAGGAAGTAGCACCGGGCTTCTTCGCCTGGCTTGTGCCGACCTCACCTGGCTGTGCGCTGGTGGGTTTGCTGTCACGACGCAGCCCCGGTACCTATCTGGACAGGTTGCTGGAATCCCTTGAGGCTCAGGGTAAAGTTGTCTCTACTAATTCCGAACCTCTGCACTGGGGAATCCCGCTGAAGCCTCTGCCGGAGACATATGGCCAGCGACTGGTAGTTGTTGGGACGGCTGCCGGGCAGGTGAAGCCGACCACCGGTGGCGGCATCTACTACGGTCTGCTCTGCGCGGATATTGCTGCCGACTGCCTGGACAGAGCACTGGCTGTCGATGACCTCTCAGCCCGGAGGTTAGCCCGCTACGAGCGTGAATGGAAGAAGAAACTGGGACGTGAGTTGAGGGTCGGCTACTGGGCGAGGAAGCTCTACGAACGGCTGAGTGACAGACAAATAGAGAAGATATTTGACATAATGCAATCAAGCGGTATTATTGAGGATTTGCAAGAAGCCGAAGACCTGTCCTTCGACTGGCATGGCGGGGTGGTGTCCCGGGTGTTTAATTACAGGGTCTTCCTGAGGACAATTGCTGCGATGAACATTCCCGCCAGCTTGATGAAACGACTTACCGGTCGGGGTAGGGGTGGAGGCCAGACAACATAGACTTGGAACAGGAGGCATTTCGGAGTGACCAGCAGTAGCGAAAAAAGTCTGGGCGAAGCTGCTAGGCGTTTTCTTGCTGACCTGCCGGCCGAAGCGAGGAGCAGTAGCCAGCAGGAGATATATCGGTTCGTTCGTTGGTATGGCTGGGAACAGACCTTTGCCGGACTGGTCCCATCCGGGGTGGCAAACTATGCTGAGCAATTATCACAGTCGGATGCTGACTACTCACAGAAGCTCGAATTAATCCGCGCCTTTCTCACCTATGCTAGGAAGCAAGGTTGGAGTAAGGTCAACCTAGCCATTCACCTTAAAGCACGGAAGGGGAAGAATAGGTCAACAGTATCCCGACGTAGCAAGCGGCAACCGGTATCATTGACTCAGCAGGGGTACGACGAGCTGAAGGCAGAACTGGCAACGCTGCAGGGCAAGCGTCTTCAGTTGATTGAAGACATCCGCCGGGCGGCAGCCGACAAAGATTTCAGAGAAAATGCCCCTCTGGACGCTGCCAGAGAACAACGCGGCCACGTTGAGGGAAGGATTATGGAGCTTGAGGCAATCCTCGGTTCGGCCATCATTCTTGACGAGGCTCGGGAGATAACGCACACCGCTTCTCTTGGCGATGGAGTTGTATTGCAGGATTTGGCCTCCGGTGAGGAGGTGCATTATACTCTGGTTAGTCCTACCGAGGTAGATGCCGCCAGTGGTAAGATCTCCGGTGTCTCGCCAATCGGCAGAGCCATCGTTGGCAAGGTCCCCGGGGATGTGGTGGAAGTAACTGTGCCCGCCGGTAAGCTACGCTATAAGATAATAAGGATTGGGAACTGAGGGAGCTTCCTCTGGTTCAGGGGTTCGAGTTTAACGCCGTAGTATTTTTCTGGCAATTTTAACGAGCCAGTATAATGTATTCCCAACCAGAGAGCGCCGGAGTACGATAGCGTTATAGCGGCACGCCTCATGGCAACACATACACTGGATACATTTAGCCTTATTTATAGTAGCTATTTCATTGACGATTGTAGCGGCTCCGGTCGGGCATATCTTGGCGCACTCCTCACATCCAGTGCATTGGCTGACCGCTACCCTGGGCTGGACGACCGTCTGGCGCATGACAAAGCGCATGATTCGGCTGGGCAGTGGCTTCGACATTCTTACTGTGAGCCAGCGAGTTGAAGCAGACGATGGTTGAAAATCGGGAACAGCGACGCTTCCAATGCTCGCGCCGGTAACCTCGATAGCGTCCAGACAACCTACTCCCAGTCCCCGCTCATTACAGTGACGAATCGTACCGATATCCTCCGGATTCAGTCCGATTATGCTGGTGGCTACTGTATCCAGGGCTACTGCGTCCTGACCGGCAAGAATAATATTTGTCTGCCTTAGATTGCCGCCTGCCGGACCTTCACACTCCATGGAGACGATACCGTCCATTATTGTCAGCTGTGGCCTGACCACTGCAAAGATGTCGGTCAGCATCAGGCTGAAATCATCTATATTGATAAAATCTCTGTGGTATCTGTGGCGGAGGCTGGCGGGGATGGTGCCGTACATATTCTTGACTCCACCGGTGAGGATAGTGAGTGAATGTGTCTTTAGCTTGGGGAGGTTAACGATAACGTCGGCTTCCAGTGCAATCCGAGAGACATAGATCGGTTCAATGAGACGTCCTTCATCTTCTGTGGCAACGAATCCGCCCTCACGGAGGTTGACCAGCCGGACACTGGCCCGCTGGCACATCTGCCGGAAGCCAGAGATGGCGAATCTATCCCCGGGGCCTGCCTCAATATCGTCGCCTACGGTAATATTGGCCCCGGCCTCTTTCAGGAGTTCGACAACCGCCTCGGCGAAGATGGGGTGGGTGACTATCCCCCTCTCTGGGAGAGATGCCGGTGGCAGGTGATTTATCTTCACGAAAACACGGTTGCCCGGCTTTATTACTTTGTCTAGTCCCCCTATAAGCTCTATGCCCATTCTCACGGCGTCACGGATTTCATCGACGTTATAGTTTTCAGCCCGGACGATTGATACCCGTGTCCTGGGCAGGTTAGCTTGCTTGGCAGTGGCAGAATCCTCTCTACGACTCACCGTCTGATATGGTTCCTTTCGGGTTATTAAGTGCACATTTTATCTTATTTTTGCTCTTCATGCCTAGCTATACGTTGTGCTCTGAGGTTACTTCGTCAATAAGCTCCTTGTAATACCTCCTGTTTACAGGCTCGCTTATACCCGATGCAGGGGATCTTATTGACCAGTTGGCTTCTATTAGACTTCTCAATTAGCAGTGGCAGCCTGCTCCCTGTTTGTGTTGAAAAGTAGAGGAAATTAGTGCTTGGTGTAATTATTAATCGGTTGAGCAGAGTGTAATGACGAACCGGTTACGGGGTGGTGGGGATATTACCGGGGACAGGAGATAATAAGCCCCCCAGCAACACGGTAATCTAGTGCCAATAAGAAAATTCCCCCTGCCGGGATATAACCGTTAGTATGTCTGTTCCCTTGTTAATTACCGGCTGCTGCTGTCAATAACACCTGTTCTGCTGTTCGCCTGTTCTAACGGCTAGCCACTCACCTCAAGACTATCGAGGACAACACTGCCATCGACCTTTACTGGCAGATCCTCGTCACCGTCTGGAGTAAAGGAGAATAAGTTATCATCTGGGTCGTCGTAGTGGAGTACGGCAAATAAGATGTCTCCCTCATCGAGGGTACCTGGCGTTGTTACGGTGAATTTGAATGGGCCAGCATATGGAATCTCCCAGACTTTAATCATTGTGCTAGTGTCTAGCTCTCCCTCGGGTGTGGCCGGGCGAAGTACCACCAGTAAGCCGGCCTGATATGTAAGTCCCTCGATGGTGATAGTGTTATTACTGACATTTTGTGTCAGCTCGACGTACGATGGGGCAGCAGGTACTGTGAATGAGTCCTGTACTATCTCACCTTCCACTTCTACTGGCGGGTCCTGATTACCACCTGGAGTGAAGGTGAATACGCCATCTGCCGGCTCATCGTAGTAGAGTACCATGAAGAAAGTGCAGTCTGTTTCAACGGCTTCTGGCGTCGCTCTGTCATTGGTCCACTCACCGGCAGAAGGAATATATGATTTCCCAAGCTCTTCGCTGGTATCTGGCTCTCCCTCGGATGTAGCCGGATGAAGCACCAGCCAGCCAGCCTTGTCGATGGTGAAACTGAAGGTAATGGTACCTTCTTCGATGTCGTGTTCTTGGATTTCAAGTGTAGAAGTGGTTGCTGCTTGCCGACAGGCAGATAACGTTAGCAGGCAGGCCACGATGAGTACTGCTGAGGCGAATCTAACCATTATTCCTCCTTGCTTTCCAGTCACTGCCTTGTAAACTCAGGTTGGCGCCGGTCTGTTTGGCCTTGACTGTCATCATAATTCTTATTCTGAGGTGGAGAACTCGGTATGCTCACTATCCAACCTCTTGAGCAGTTGAACCGAGCTCCTTTTTGTTAGTCTGTATATTCTAGCGCAATATTGAGAGATAAGCAACATATTGTTATCATTTTAGCTGAGCCACAATACTGCCCAGGTATAAAGTAATATAACAGGTGGGAGCAAGATGGCTACCCTGGCCTATTCTATCACCGAATGGGGTAATTATTACAGTGGTGACTACATCGTTCTTGACTACGCAAAGTTCTTGGATAACGTCAGCGGCGGTAGAAAGGGTCATATCTGGAGGCGAGACAGCCAGTGATGACACAGTCAAGGTCTGCCGGCCCCTCGAGGTAAATCGAACTCATATGATTGCTTCGGGGCACTTGCCGTTAAGAATGCGCCGGCAATCAGCTCTCGTAATTGCCCTGGGTTGCTGCTCCTCAGCATGGCTTCTTCTTGAGCAACTATGCCCTTTTTTACCAGAGCAGCTAATGCTTGGTCAAGAGTTTGCATGCCCTCTTTGTTGCCAAGCTGAATGACGGTACCAAGTTCATGAACCTTCTCTGAGCGGATGAGGTTTCTGAACTT
>Ga0209635_10002564_pt1 | contig 13972 bp, 11 predicted proteins | sample DeeMarSWOR230_32_FD_187463 | JGI IMG/M metagenome (GOLD analysis project Ga0209635, IMG submission 187463) | Marine sediment microbial communities from White Oak River estuary, North Carolina - WOR-2-30_32 (SPAdes) (version 2) | ecosystem: Environmental > Aquatic > Marine > Intertidal zone >... | reverse complement strand
GAGAAGAATTTTTTGTGCTATGCTATAATTCTGTTCCTCAAAAAGAGCACGATAAAACATCATTCTCCAAAAATCTCGTTGGTCTAAAGAAAAAAACATCGATTTGAATTGCCACAATATATTACACGTATAAAAATAGTGGAAGATCTGATCATTTTTCTGAGGAAATTTTAGGTGATTGTTTAATTTTTCTAGCGATTGAAGTAGATACTTTTTTTCTTTCATATCGACAAATTTTTTGGAAGCTTCAATCCATAATTCAATTAAAATATTATCATAGGATAAATCTGAGTGATACATAAACAAATCTTCTAAGAAATCGTAGATATCAAATGCAATCTCAAATCGATTTCTATTAATTGAAAAATCAATGAATTTCTGAATATAGATTACAGCATCCTCAAATGATTTATACTCTTGAATTTTTAAAAAAATATTACGGATAAAGATAATAATCCAAGAATATTCACCAATATCATTTAAATAATAAATTAATTCTTCAAGATCAACTAGGATAGTATCAATACTTCGCTCGTTAATAGTAATTCTATTTATATTACTAAATTCGTTTTTTAAATATCCTGGAAGTCTATTAATCAGTATCTTATTAATTATTCTTACAAACTCAGCAGAATCATCCATTAGTGTATAATTTAAACAGACAGATTCTAATAAAATATAAATAAATAAAGCTCGTTTGCTTGGCTCGATATTAAAGATTATTATACCTAATTTTTCAATAGTTAAATGGAAATATTCTGAAGGAGCAACAGATTTCCTTAGAAACACTTGTAAAATTTGTAATTCAAGTAATTTTTGGAACTCTTCTTTTTCATGCAATTTTGCAGAAAATGAATTGATGAATTTTGTAATCCCAACTTGGGATAAATCTTTCATCTTTAAAAACTTTTTAAGAAGAGTGGTACTGAAATTATTGAATAAATAGAAATCATCTAGTTTAGATAAAAAAGAGAAAAATCTTTTATACGCATCAATATACCTAATTAAATCAATCTCAACTTTCCCTTCTTTATGCTTTACCAATGAATTTAAATACATCCACCATGAATTAGAAATAATCATATTTAATTGATGTTTTTTCTGAATATCTAACCAATCAGTCTTTTCTATCTCATATCCTAAGTTATCAAGTAATTTTGAAGCCCATAAATGATTTGAAGCATAGAGTAATTTACGAGCCGTTATGATTTTTTGCTGGAAATTAGTTAAAAATTCCTTTCTTGATTCTAAATTTACAGACATAAGAATATAATACCTTTTTCGATTTTAATTCTCATTTTGATTAATATCTTCAACATCTTGTGTTAGTTCTGTAGATTCTTTGTTAGGATTCTGAATCCATCCGTTTTTTAACTTTTCCTTTGCCCATAAAACTGATGATCCTATCCACCCAATATTCTCCCTTCCAGAAACAGTAATAACATTGATTTTATCTTTTAATTTCTCAGAAAAATGTTTTCCAATTTCAGATTTTAATCGTATTTCTAGCCCAGGTATTAAGCTACCACCACCAGTGATTATAATATTTGGCAAAATTATCTCCCAATTTTCTCGATCCCAAAATTTTATTACTTTTGAAATCGCTTCGGGCAATCCTAGGTAATCAATATGAACTAATGAAGGGTTAAATAATGGTTCAACAAGCATAAATCTTTCTGTATTAAGTTCTAAAGATGAACCATCAGGTAAATCCACATTTCTTTTATATTTAGTCAAACCATCCTTAATTCTTTTTATTTCTTCATCCGGATTTAAAACACACAATGATAGTTTATCTTTAATTTCCTTTGTTAGTATTTTATCAATATATTCTGTTTTTCCAGCTCCTTTTCGTGTTAATATTAAATTAAGAAGGTAATTTGTCAAATCCTTACCAGCTATAGGATATATATCCCGTGCCATTGCATTTGAGAACCCATGTAAAAAGGTTATGATTGTTGTATTTACTTCACCCATATTAATTACAACTCCGCTGGTTTTTCGTAATGTGGCTAAGATCCCTTGAGATTCAGACAAAAATAATAAAGAGGGAAAGCCGAATATGTTAAAAAATATGTCTTGTAACTTAGTTTTTTCCAATTCTGATATAAAAAAAGGTGATATGACAATAATAGGCTGTTTGAATTGATTCTTTTCTGAAATATTTAATTTTTTATAATGTTCATAGAAATATTTCATGAAAATGTTATAATTACTTTCCTTCTTAAAAAAGTGGATTTTAAGTATATTAGAATATTTTAAAGCGTCATGCCCAAATAGATGGGTATCAACATTTTTTTCAGAAATAAAGATATCCTCAAGACCATCAATTACATCTGATGTAAACAAAAAATCAGTATTATCTACATAAGCACTCGGAGCAATAATGTCAGGGAAATCGTCACCAGCCCATCCTAATCGAAAATTATAATTTCCAATATCAATGATCAAAGGACGTAATTGGCTTTTATTTTCGGCAGACATAGTAATTTCGATAAAAATCTGTTAATAATTGTCGAACTTCTGTTAAGAAATAATCACTCATAAATTATATTTTAATTCATGAACAAATTCATCCGTAACTCGTTTTAATTGATATTCTTTAATTTGGAGTTCTAGTAGACCTAAAACTCGCTTAAACTCTCCAGACATGGATTCAATATTAACTTCTGCGACTTTCTCAATTTCATCTCGTTTAACCTTAAATTGTTCTAAACTAACTTGAATTTTTTCAAAAATCTTGGTTATACTGATAGTTAAATCATCTGTATTTTTCTTTGTGATTTTCCTCATTTTTCGCAAGATCCCAAGTATATTAGAAATAGACATTTCCCATCTATCATAATTTTCACTATAACTCGCCAATAAACCCTCAAAAAATTCGGTTAACTTTGAATAAATATTCTTTTTTTTAATAATTGAGGGTTCTTCTTTAGTAGAAGGTGTAGAAGGTATTTCATCAACTTGTTCTACTAATTCCTTCTCAACAGGGGGTTGGAGTTCAGATGATTTAGCTTTTTCTAAAGGAACTGTTGATTCTGATACTTTAATCTTCTCCTTTTGTTCCGGAATTAATGAAGCCCTTGGTTTTTTTTTATCTCGGGTTTGTTGAGTCAATGGAACATCTTCTAAAACATATGCTTCTGCAATTTTACTTCGAGATTCATGTGTCAATTGGGGTGTGATCTTAACTTCCTCATCCTTTTTCGGATGTACAAATCCTTTCCCTTCAGAAACTCCTTTTAATAACGTTTGTAAAGTAGTTTCTGTAGTTTTTGCAGAACTTAATGCTGTATCCAAAGAATATTCAGAAATTTCATCTACTATATCTTCTTTTTCCTCTGTTTTTTTCTTTTTTTCTTGGGGTTTTTTCTTTTTTTCTTGGGGTTTTTTCTTCTTTTCTTTTTTTTTCTTTTTTGCCACCATGCCTACCTCCTATATTTTCATTTTTTTTAAATATTGTATAATTATTAATCTAAGGATGAAAATTCTACTTCTAACGCTTCTCCTTTATCTATTAAAATATTTTTTAGCTGATTTGCGTCCGATGGGCTTTCAGATATTGCAGTTAAAACTGCAGTTTTATCCTTCTCTATAATTACAGCTTCACTATATACTAAACTAAGACCCTCTTCAGCAAAAATATCAAGTAACTTTGCTAAAGCTCCTGGAACATCTTTCATTACTATTTTTAACTTGACAAGATTACTTTCATCTCGTAAGCCAATTGGAGTTATTCGTATCTCTTTTGTTTCTGAATCGCTCACTAACATTAATTGAGAATTTGTTGTGATTCCAAGATTCTTCCTCGTCACTAAAGGTAATACTATTCGTCCTCGATTATCAATTGTAATAATTTTTACATCTTTCATATTTTTAATTATCGTTTTACTGCTATAAATTTCTAACTATATTTCATTGTGATAATTTTATTATATTTATTATTAAAATTATTATTAATAACTTTAATGTAATCCTAATATACTAAAATTCAAAAGTAAAAACTAAAATCATGTTCAATCTTTCGATACTTCTAATAATTTAGAGATCTACATCAATTTTAAAAATATACTAAAAAGTAAATAAAAAAATATAGTATCATTTAAAAAAAAACTTATTCTTTATGAGCTTTTAACTTAACAGTTAAATCTCTAGCTCGTTTTGAATACCATACTAACAATTCTCCTGCATCTTCCGGTTTAAAGTACTCTCCTCCACATAATGCGGCAGCTCGGGCCATCAACGCATCATCTGGGTTACCCAAACCAACGATATATATAACAACATTGGGATTATCTGCAAACTTTTTAATCTCATTAAAGAAAGCATCCCCATCTGTAGGCACGCCGTCCGTAAGCAGAACTATCATAGTCGGTTGGTCTGGATTCATTTTTTCAAATTCATTCAATATTTGATGAGCTTGTATCATTGCAGAACCCATATTTGTTGCTTGGCCATACGCATTCCCTATTCGATCAACAATCATACGAGCCGCTTCTTCAAGGATACCTTTTTTACCGCTTGCAGAATCCATATAAAAACTTCCGCCAAAAGGTAATACTTGTGCTTCATCCGCAAAACGTATAACTGAAACTTTTTCACCAAATCCTCTTCCTACCTTCTCACTTAAGAAGAGAACCGCAGCAAATGCAGCTGAAATTCTTCGTGGTATGTTTATTCCATCTTTGAAATGTTTTAAGAACTCTTGAATTTCACGAGATTCCATAGCTGCTTTTATTCCCTCAATAGCAGGAGCGATATTAGTAACTAATACATCCCTCGCCATCATGGAACGACTTATATCTAATATTAAAATTGCGTTAAAGGGAATTAAACCTACTGGACTTAAAGATAATGTTGTATTTGGGGTAACCCTCGCAAAAATATCTCCAACCAGATCAGGGACAGTATCGATAATAGAACAAGCAATGTTAACTGCTGACCATCTTAACTTTATACCTTTAAAGATAATATAATTTGAAATCCATCCTTTCATGGAATCTACATTTTCTCGAGCGGTACTTATTATTTCCCACATATTTTCCCCGGAAATGGGTGATATTCCTAAGTAAATACTTTGTAAAGGAATAATCGTCCTCTGATTTTTGGAAACTTTTACTTCAAAACTACCAATACCGGAAGCTTCCAAAATTTCACTATCAATAGTAATTACATTATCAGGAGTAGTTTCTGATAGTTGTACTTTTCCGGCTCCCATTGCTCCAGTAAGTTCATCTTCAAACGCTAAAATATCATCTGGTTGAATTGAGAGAGAATACTGAGTTCTAGGGCTAATTAAAGCATATCCCATTAAATTTGGTTGAGATTGTACTTCCAATATTAATTCTGAAGCTTGCTGGATTGGAGGTTCAGTGGAATATACCACGATCTGTTCAGCTTGAATATGAGTGTCTTCATAGGTATCCATACTCATCTTAATTTCATTCATACCAATATTTACTTGATCTATTCTTGCTGAACCCATAGCTCTTGTCAATGGATCTTCCCATGCTATCAACATACCCTGACCTAAACCTAATTGCTGAATGATACTAGGATTTAATTGTACTCGACCACCTTGTATATTATTATCTAATTTTGGGGTAAGAATAATACCATTTAATTGACTTTGTAACATATTAATATCAATTTTATTTGGATATGGTTCTACAGGTGCTATAGGTTCTACAGTAGGTTGAGCATAACTAGGTTGAGGAACTTCCATAGGAGGGGGAGATTTTGTTGGAGGTGGTGATAATGAAGGTTGGGGTGCAGGCACCGGTGTAGGAGTGGGTTGAGGAATGGGTGTAGGTTTGGGTGTTTGGGATGGTTGAGGTGGTGGTACAGGTGAGGGAGTAGGTTGAGGTGAGGGAGTAGGTTGAGGCTTAATAACCTTTGGAATTTTTAATGTTGGTGTAAGTTTTGACGCCGCAGCCCCAGGACGAATTGTTAATTCAACTCCAGAGAATTGTATCTCATCCAATATATTCTTAGCAAATTGCCCAGCAAAATCTAAAATAGTATCAGAAATTCCAACTGTTGCATTTGTTTTCAGATTATTTTCAATGTTTAATACTTCAATTGAATCTCCATTTTTTACTCCTAGCTTAGTTGCGTTTGATTGGCAAATTAGCACTTTATCTTTTATTTCATTATTCGCATCCACGAAAAGTTTTAACTCATTTTCAGTCATGATTACAATTTAATATTTTCTAAAATTTTTTAATATAATATAAGTGATACAGCTTAAAATTTCTATCAACAATTATTGATTATCCTTATAAATAATATACTAATATTGATATAAGATATTTATCTAGACCTTGATGTTATTATTATCTCATATATCTTTGTATTTAATACTTACAATATTAAATGATTTTAAAACAATTTTTAAGAGATATATATTACTAAAACTATATTTTAGGTTGGGGGATAACGTTTAGCTATTTCTTGAGAATAATATCTAAATACTTTAACAATCTTTCCCAGATCAGCAATTTGTCTTGAAGCTCCCATTAAAAAAAATCTTCCAGCGGCACTAAGTATTATAAATCCATTATCACCGCGTAAGACCACTTCAAGCATATTTGTATATCCTAAAGCAGCAACAGCATCGCTTCCTGATTGTACAACCACAGCACTTAGGCTTGAAAAGAGATCTGGATCTAAATTATAGCCAGGAATTGCGCTAAAGGCTAATCTTAGACCTTCTCGGGTAATTAATGCTAAAGCCTCAAGTTCTGAATATTCTGTGATGGAACCAAGGAAACTACTTAAAGCGCTGGCTTCTTCAGGAGTCAAATCACTCATAATTAAGTAAAAAATAATAATTCAATTAATATAAATTAAAAAGTTTAGACTTAAAAATTTATATTTCTCATCAGTAAAATCTTATTAATTTAGGTTTTAGATTTACTTATTAGATGGGAACTTTTTTTCAATATTAAACTCTCATTATAAATAAGAGTTTGAGTGATTTTTTATAAGAGTATTAAATTAATAAGAATGAATTAAGGGGAACTGCTCTCTTTTATGTTCCTCCCAATTGTTCTTTAATTTGTTCTTTTAACAATTCTCTCTTGCTTTTCACTTCAGCAGGTTTAGATTTAGTGCCAACACGTTTAAGAAATTCTATCGCAATTATTTTACCATTTTCGCTAAGAATTCTTGGAGAATAATCCGCAGCGAAGAATATTCCTTCAGGAATCGCCCCAACTTTCGAAATTTCTTTAGTCACTTGTTTTTCACCAAGAAATTGTTGTACTTTTTCAACAACAGAATACGCATGATTACCTATTATAATCAATTCTCTTTCAAAACCAGCAGGCATTTGAATTTCTTCTAATTTTCTCATTACTTCTTGGAAATCTACTTGAGTTTGGTCTTGCATTAAATCAGCCATAGAATCATCCCCCCTATATAAGGGTCCAATATTTTGAGCGGCTCGTTCTCTGCTTCCTGCTATGTTCATACCCTCAGCAGGTTCTGGTGTTCCAAAAATATTCTTTTCCCGTAATGGATGCACTGAAGGTGCTGAAACCTCAACGGCTTTAATTTCTTTTGCTATTCCAGCTTCTGTTTTTCCTCCGATTATTTTAATAAATTCGGGATCCTCTTCACCTTCATCAAGTGGTACAACGGCATAATGCATTCCAACTTGACCTCTAATTTCTTGAGATCTTTTTGCTCCGATGAATTTGGATCTAACACTACTTTTAACACCTTTCCATAAAAAGACTTTTCTTATATCATCAGCAACAAGAACATAACATTCATCAGTTTTTAAAATATCTTTGATTGGACCTTCACTTGTAAGCTCCGTGGTTGTCCCATCTGGATTAATGAGAAATAATTGTGGTATTTTAATCAATCTCCTTGTTATTTTTGTTGAAATTTAGTTTATAATAAAATCTGAAACCTCAACTTAAGTTTTCACAATTAACAAATTTAATTATATAATAAATTAAAAATTAATAAATCTTTATTTTGAAAAATATTCACGTTCTGACATCTCTTAATAGAAAGATATCATATTGCAAAAAGTTAAAAATTAAGAACGTTTTTTATGGCATTAGTAAGATTATTGACCATATCCAATGCTGTAAATCGATCTCCAATATTTTTTTTACAATATTCACCCATTATACCATTAAGAAAAACTGCGGAACATGCAGACTGAAAAATATCGTTTTTAGTCGCAGTAAAACAAGCACATAATCCAGCTAATACATCACCAGTTCCTCCAATACTCATTTCAGGACAACCCGTTTTATTGATCTTGATTTGTTTTCCATTGGAGATATAATCATAAGGACCTTTTACAAGCAAGGTGATGTCAAAATTTTTAGCTAAATCAAGTATTATTTTACTACGATCAACCATGTTATCATAAGGAGGTAATTTCATACCTGTCATGATTTTTAATTCACCTTCATGAGGGGTTAGTATTACAGGTAAGCCTTTAAGTAAATCAAGATGATTTTTTATCAATTTTAAAGCATCAGCATCAAGAATAAATGGTTTTTTGAACTTTTTTAAAATTTTGAGTAATTCTACCAATAAATTTTCAGTTTCTTTTTCTATTCCTAAACCAGGACCAATTAGTATTGAATCTGCCCATTTTATCAATTCTGTAAGATCATCCAAAGATTCGGTATTTAACCAGTTTCCTTTACTGGATCTCACGATCATATTAGGAGAATAGTTCCTAAGAGCATTTACTATTACTTCTGGCACATAGGTTATAACTAAGTCAATCCCAAAATTAATTCCAGTTAATGAAGCATAAGCTGGAGCTCCAGAATAATCTTTTGAACCTCCAATTATCAAAACTTTTCCAAATTCTCCTTTATGTGCATCTATTCTTCTTTTTTTCAAAGTAGCTATTAAATTTCCTCTACCTACAAAGAAATTAGCTTCTGGAGGGATTCCAATTGACTTTTGTATAACTTCTTTTATATGGTCATTGCTACAAGACAATCCTATTTTTGCTTTATGAAATGTAATTACCAGATCTGATTTAACCGCTTTATCAGAAACATTACCGGTATTAGGATCTAATCCTGACGGTATGTCAATGGAAACTACTGTAATTTTATCACCTTCTTCCTTTTTAATATCATTTATTAGATTTATAGCTGAAGCTATAGGTTCTCTAATTTTTCCTTTTATTCCCGTTCCTAATAATGCATCAACGATAACTTGGTAATTCCTATCTTCTTTTATCTTATTTCCAATAATAATTAAATTTGTAGAATCTTTTATAATTTCTACTTCTATAGAATAAGTAAGATTACTATAAATTATATTCCAATTTAATTGCGCCTCTTTAGTTCGGATATTATCTGGATTACCAACTAGAATAACTAAAACTTTAACTCCAAAAGAACTTAAATGTCTAGCAACAACAAATCCATCTCCTCCATTGTTTCCCGTTCCACAAAATATTACTACTTTATTTCCTGTTGCCACATATTTGCGATTCATAATTTTTATTGCCGCAGAATAACCGGCACATTCCATTAAATGACTTTTAGGTATTCCGAGCCACTCTGAATTATTATCTAAAATTGCCATTTCTTCAAGGGTAATCTTTTCAGAATTAAATACTTTCATGACAATTTAATTTAAGATTTAGGTCTAAAAAATCTTTTAGTTTCAGACTAATTTTTAATTGAAAAAAAATTTCATAAATTATCTCCTATTGAATTTAAATCTTAATAATAATAAGTTAATGATTTAGAACAATGAGTGAAAATCTGGAAAAATATCAAAAGTATGGTAAAAAATTTGAAGAATTTTTACGCCCAGCATCATTTCCAATTGCTATTAAACTGATAAAAGATGAATCCGAAATTCCTTCTAATTATAAAAGACCAAAATCCGACTTAAAGGTTCAAACTTTTATATGTCAAACCTTCAAGATGGTTCGAAGCTATGGTTGGACCATAGCTATGACGGAAGAGGATTGTGCTTGTAAATTAGCAAGAGGTATATATGGTTGGGATCCAATGACAGAAGAAGCAAAAAATTTTGCCAATCAGTTCAGTGTTGGACTTTATGCTAAAGATCTCGAGACCGCAAAAAAATGGCAAGATAAAATATATCTATTGAAAGAAAAATATCCCTGGATTATTGTGTCGCCGCTGACAAGAACAAAAATTGAACCTGATGTTGTTCAAATTTATTGTAATCCTGCACAGGCAATGAGATTGATACAAGGTTATCTTTACTATAAAGGTGGAGTTCTTAATTTCACATCTGCAGGGAGAGGGGCTTCATGCTATGAAGGAGTTATTAAAACAATACAAACTAATGAACCCCAGTTAATTATCCCTGGAAATGGTGATCACGTATGGGGTGGAGTAGAAGATTCAGAGGTCATGTTTTCAATTCCTAAAAGCAAATTGGAGATAGTAATAGATGGACTAGAATCCACACATAAAGCAGGTTTGAGATATCCAATACCAAAATATATGAATTATAATCCAGGATTCCAAACTTCATTTGAAAAAAGAGCAATAAATAGGGCGGGAGGAACAATTTCTAAAATTTAATGAAATCAGGAGATTGAAAGTGAGAAAAAACTTTATTGATAACTTGGAATGGCCATATCCCGTGAAATATCATTTAGAGAATGAAATAAATACTGATGTTTTAGTATTAGGAGGAGGAATAGCAGGTTGCTGGGCTGCGATAGCAGCAGCCAGAAAAGGAGTAAAAGTAGCCTTAGTTGACAAAGGAGCAATAATTAGAAGTGGAGCTGGTGGTTCTGGATGTGATCATTGGGAATCAGCAGCTACTAATCCATGCTCACATGTTTCCCCTGAAGAACTAACATTAGCAATGATAAAGGATCATAATGGCTATAATAATGGAATTTCGCATTATATTGAATGCAGAGAGGGTTATGATAGACTTTTAGATTTAGAAAAAATGGGAGGAAAAATTAGAGATACAGAAGATGAGTTTAAAGGGGCTGAGTTTAGAGATGAAAAAACAAAATTTCTTTTTGCCTATGATTATGAAAATAAATTCACTTTGAGAGTATGGGGGACTACTTTTAAACCTGCCCTTTATAAAGAATGTAAACGCCTAGGTGTAGAAATTTATGATAGAACAATGGTTACAAGTTTACTAACGGAAGGAGGTATACAAGGAAATAGAGTAGTTGGAGCTACAGGGATAAATGGGCGAACTGGTGAATTTTTTATTTTTAAGGCTAAAGCCAATTTACTTTGTATGGCTCGACCGTCTCGAATCTGGCTTTTCTCTCCTAGTTTCCCTGGAATCTCTGAATTCCGACCACTTCAGTGTATGGGTGATGGTCATGCAATGGCTTGGAATGTTGGTGTTGAATTTACTATGATGGAGAAGTCTATAAGAGGCCAATGGTCGGGTGAACGAAGTTATCCTCCTTATGGGACTGGTAATACTCATAACACTTGGTATGCGTGCTCTATGGTCGATGCAGAAGGTAAAGAGCTCCCATGGATTGATAGAGACGGTAATATTCTTGATAATATTTCTCAACGTTATCGCCCAGCTTCAGGGCAAAAACTTTTCCTAAAAGGAGGAGGAGAATCTGACTTCCATTTATATGAATTTCAAGGACCAGATATTCTCCCTATAGAAGATCTATTAAAGAACGGATTTAAACTACCTTTTTATGCTGATTTACCAAGTATGCCTGAATTTGAACGAAAAGCCATATGGGGTTTAATGGTAGGTCAAGAGGGAAAATCAAAAATTCCGATATTAAAAACTTATACTGAAGCAGGATTTGATCCTGAAAAACATTTACTCCAGAGTTATGGAGAAGGATGGACTTCAGCCTCTTTCCTCCCAAGAGAACGACAACTCTTTGGACTCCCTGGAGGGATATTGAATGATTGGAACCTGAAGACAAATCTTGAAGGCCTTTATGCTGCTGGTGATCAATTATTTGCTTCTGATTGTGTTGGTCATGCTGCGGCAACAGGATATTATGCTGGAAGACATGCTGCTGATTATGCCATAAGAAGTTCTGTACCAAATATAGATTATCAACAAGTTAATTCTGAAAAAAGTCGTATCTATTCCATCATAAATCAGCGTGATGACGGATTAAAATGGAAAGAATTTAACTTACATATCACAAGAATTATGCAAAATTATTGCGGTGAGATAAAAAGTGATGAACTCTTGAAAATTGGTTTAAAACAATTAGAAGATATGGAACATGAAGAAGCTTTAAGATTGTATGCTCGAAATCCTCATGAATTGATTCGTTCTTTAGAGGTTTTGAATATCCTTACTAATGGAAAAATTATCATGTATTCGTGTTTAGCAAGAAAAGCAAGCTCAAAACTTTTGCATTTTCTTCGTTCAGATTACCCAGAAATGGATCCCCCTGACTGGCATAAATTTATTACAGTAAAACTTGAGAATAATGAAATTAAGATTGGAGAATTACCAATTGATTATTATGGGTCTCTTACAGAAAATTATGCAATCCATAATGAAGAATACATAACTGGGAGGGTTAACAAATGAATAAAAAAGTATATGTGATTCCAGAACAGGGAATATCAAATCCAATTAAAATTAACCCTGACTTATGTTCAGGATGTAATAAATGTGTAGAAATTTGTCAAGTTGACATATTTATCCCGAGTCCAGTGAAACATAAACCTCCAATCGTAGCTTACCCTGGAGAATGTTGGTATTGTGGATGTTGTGTAATGGAATGTCCATATCCAGGTGCTATAACGCTAAATCCTCTCTCAATGAATAAAGTAAATTGGAAATTGAAAAATAATACTTTAAGGTAAGGGAGAATTTATACTTTAGTAAGAATTAATTCAAATAATTTAATTTTACCAATTATGATAAAAACTTTATAGATTTACATTACAGAATTGAGGAAATATAAATATGAATAAATTTGAAAAGATGATAGCTTCTGCTACAGATTATATGATTTATGTAATGAAATTGAATAAAGAAGATGCCATTTTAATCGTGACTGATGAATTATCTAAAAGTATAGCGGATGCTTTTCATGAGGCAGCTGTTAATTATGGTTGTGCAGCAGAAATATATTTTTTACCAGAAAAAAATCGTCCATTATCAGAAATCCCTCCAGAAATGAGTGAATTAGCCAAAGGAAAAACAATAATTATTAATATTTTTAAGGGAATGGGTGAAGAAACGCCATTTAGGTCTAAATGGATAAAACAAATAATTGCTACTAAATCAATTCGATTAGCTCATGGTCCCAGTATCACCAAATCAATGATGGTTGAAGGTCCTATGAACATTGATTATGAAAAAATGGGCGTAACAGCAGATAAACTGATTAAAAATTTTGAAAATGCTAAAGTTGTCCATGTAACAGCACCAGGAGGAACTGATATTATAATGGATATTGAAGATCGCGCTTTTTCAACAGATGTTAGAATTGTGAGGCATCCTTACTTCGCGAATCTTCCGTGTGGTGAAATATGGTGCGGTCCCAATGAATCTTGTGCTAACGGTATGATTGTTTGCGATGGCTCTATTGGTGATCTTGGTAAAGTAAAGAAACCATTAAAAATTTCAGTAAAAAATGGAAAGATGATTAAGTTAGAAAGTAAAGATCAAAAATTAGTAAAGCAAGTTGAGAAATTAACTAATATAGATGATGAGGCTAGAATAATTGGTGAATTAGGAATAGGTTTAAATCCTGGTGCTAGATTAAGCGGAATTTTACTGGAAGATGAAAAAGCATTAAATACAGCTCATATAGCATTTGGAAATAATGAAGAAATGAAGGGTGGTCAGAATAAGTCAAAAACACATAGAGATTTCTTATTCTATAACCCAACGATGATTGTAACTTACAAAGATGGCTCTAAAAAGGTTGTTATTAATAATGGTGAGTTTTGTTTCTGAGCTTTAAATAGATAAAAAAAGTGCCGGTGGAGGGATTCGAGCCCTCGAACCTCCA
>Ga0209635_10002563_pt1 | contig 13975 bp, 14 predicted proteins | sample DeeMarSWOR230_32_FD_187463 | JGI IMG/M metagenome (GOLD analysis project Ga0209635, IMG submission 187463) | Marine sediment microbial communities from White Oak River estuary, North Carolina - WOR-2-30_32 (SPAdes) (version 2) | ecosystem: Environmental > Aquatic > Marine > Intertidal zone >... | reverse complement strand
CTTAAAATCCCAAACAGAAATACTCGTGATAAAACCAGAAGACCAAAACGCAATCCTCAAGCAACGCTGGGCTATTATTCCTGCCAGGTCATTGATGGCAAAAAAGAAAACATGACCTTCTTCTGGGGATACCGAACACATGCCATTGTCACTAAAGAAGGTATATGCCTGGTGGAAAAGACTCTGCCGAATAACATCACGGATGCAGATGCCGCTTATAGTCTTATCAAGGAGCTAAAACGCAGATTCCGCTTCAAAAAAGGGGCTACCTTCATTGGCGATAAGGCCTATGATGTCAGAGATCTATACACCTTCATCGTCGAAAAAATGAAGTCGCAGCCCTATATACCCATCAATCCCAGAAACCAAAAAGCTGATAAGGTCTTTGGACCGCACGGCTGTCCGATCTGCGATGCAGGCTTAGAGATGAAATCAGCCGGAAGATGGACCGAAGGCAATCGCGAAAGGGTCAAATTCCGTTGTCCGCTGAAGATCAGCAAAAAAGTCGCTGCAAAGCTTGATAGGACCTGCCCGGCAAAACATCCTTCCTTTGATACCGGCAAATGCTATGGCTGCACAAAATACCTCGATGTCACTGACGATGCCCGCGCTCGTGTCCCCAGAGACAGCAAAGAGTTTAAGCAAACCTTTAAGCACAGACAGATAATCGAGCAATACTTCTCTCGTCTCGGTGACAGAGAAGTGGAGCAGACCACGCACTATCAATTCACTGCCATAAGCAATCAAATGACGATTGCTCATCTTAGTGCCAGCTTGATTGCGGTAGCTGCTGCCATAATTCTGAAGCAACCAGCCAAAATCCGTTGCTATCGAACATTTGCACGGCTACCGAAAACTGGCTAAGACGTTCGGTTCAATGCTGAAAGATTAACTTTTCAAAGAGCAAGGACGAGGCCCATCAGAGATGCTCTATCCAAAAGCAGGTTATTAAACCTTAAATCACCTCAAAATGTGCCTCTCTGTTGGTAAAATCAGCATAACTCTCGAAAGCCTTCTCTTAATCGACTTCACGTATCGAAAAGTCACTCATTTTGCAGGAGCCTTATATGTTGAACTGGTTACGTCTACGTACACTAAACGAAGTTCATTCCCCAATTTGAGCCAAGACGATGTCCCATCCATAGTTGGAGGTTGTAAGAAGCGATGGCTACTCCGGCCTGCTCTGTGTAAGATCAGGCAAGAAGATCAGTCAGATAATTGTGAAAGGAGTAGCCATGCAGAAGAAATTTTACAGAATCGCCGAGAAAACCGACAGCAGAAAAATCGCGGAATTCCTCAGCAACGATGGGCAGCTCTTGCTACCGTTGCTTGAGATGATCTGCAACACCGAACAGGCTGTCGATGAACTGATCGATGTAGTCGGCAAAGGAGCCATTGAAGCGGTACTGCTGCTCAGTGCAGAGCAGATCGCTGGTCCAAAGCAGCCAGGCAAAGCTCACGGCGACATCATCTGGCACGGCCGACAACATGGTGTCGTATCCTTAAGTGAGCGAAAGCTGCGAGTTGAAAAGCCACGTTTGCGCAAGAAAGGCAAGGGCCGCAGCAGCGAGGTATCCATTCCAGCCTATGAAGCGATGTTAATGAACAGTCGGCTGGGCTCTCGGATACTTGAAATACTGATGAAGGGTATTTCGACCCGAAAATACAAAGCCATTCTGCCGGAAATGGCCGAGACGGTAGGTGTTAGTAAATCACAGATCAGCCGGGAGTTTATCGCTGGCAGTGAAAAGCAATTCAAACAACTCTGTGAACGGCGGTTTGATCAGAAAGATATCGTGGCCATTTATATCGATGGAATTCAGTTCGGCGATTGTCACGTGATAGTGGCCTTAGGTGTGGATTCAGGCGGTTTTAAGCATGTTCTGGGGCTTCGGGAGGGTTCCAGTGAAAACAGTCGGGTCGCAACCGACCTGCTTAATGATCTGGTTGAGCGAGGCATTAAGCCAGACCGCCTTCGACTGTTCGTGATTGACGGCAGCAAGGCTTTGCGATGTGCAATCGATGCGGTGTACGGATCTACGAATCCTGTCCAGCGTTGTCGTAATCACAAGATACGCAACGTTCTTGGTTACCTTCCTGATGATCAGAAGGATCAGGCCAAATGTGCGATGAAGGCTGCGTTTTCTCTGGGAACCGATAAAGGTCAGCAGAAATTGAAGCAGTTGGCCAAATGGCTTGAGCGTGAGTATCCTTCAGCGGCAAGTAGTTTGCTTGAGGGATTGAATGAGATCTTTACAATTAACCGCTTAGGCTTGCCTAAAACTTTGTGTCGTTGCTTGGGTTCGACGAACGTGATTGAGTCCCCCAACAGTGGCGTTCGCAGCCGAACGCGTCGTGTGAAGAACTGGCAGGATCATAGGATGGTAGTCCGCTGGGTTGCAGTATCACTGCTGGATATGGAGCAAAGATTTAAGCGGATCATGGGTTATCAGCAATTATGGATGCTGGATGCCAAGCTGAAGGAGCTGGCAGGAGAGCATACGGTTGACCCGAAATCAAAGGTGGCTTAGACTATGAATCATAGGAGTAGCCAACAAACCTCCAACTACGATTGGGACAAGGTCGGAAGGGATTATTGGTCGGTTAGTCTATACCCCATCAGCGTCGACTGCTGTGAACAGTTCTTGGCCTTGAAACGCCGCATTTTTACCGCTGAATCATGTTACATCCCTTAGAATAATATAACTGCTGTATTTTCACCTACTTGCGCTTTGAGCGAGCAATCATGTTACACTCCAATGGTATAGGAACATGAAAGTGTAACATGAATAGGTTGAGTGAGAGTCGATGAGAAATGTTAATTTGGACGAGGTTCTGAGAGGAGAGTGAGAAGGGTGGTTTGGGTGATATTAGCTGGCGGCTAAGGATGATATACTATGAGAATAGTATGTATTCTGGGAATCGCATATGCGATGAAGTTGATGGGGTGGAGACAGGCCTCTGTTGGCCGTAATGAAGCGCAGCTTTGTCAGCAGACGGTCGGTTGCTGCACAGCTGATCAAAGCTGGGCTGGATTTCAATGATTTGATACGATTAGATAAAACTGGCGCTGTTCTTCGCTATCTTGCGAGCTTCAGCGAGACCGAAAGATATAAAAGGCCTGAAGGTTTTGGCTTGAAATGGAGTTGGATTATCTGGGGGCGATGGGTGGTGTGCAACATGGCTACAGGAGTCGTGGCGAAGTGCAGATAGCAAGGCTGCTCGAGAGGAACGGGATTGCATATAAATATGAGCATCCGGTGGCAGTGATTGACCGTGGAAAAACTAAAATCTGGCATCCCGACTTTTATTTGCCAGAGTATGCTATGATAATTGAGTATTTTGGAATAAATGGAAATCGAGATTACGATGAACGGACAGAATTTAAGAAAAAGGTTTACGGGGAGAATGGGATAGAGGGATTATTTTTGACGGAGCAATCTTTAAAGGGTGATTGGCCGACCAAAATTATGGGGCAGATAGAAGATACTCTTAAGGACAGACTGGATAGGTTTTACAATCGGCAAGGCAGTAGACAATACTGAGTTGATAAGGTATTTGAACGAGATTCTCGATATGAGAATTCATTGTTGTATTTCTATTCTCGACTTAATGCTGCCAAAGAAGAAAAATGATCGAAAGCTGAGTATTGGCTTGGAGTCGAAGAATAAAATAGAGACAAAAGAATAGGACAATTAGAAAAAGAAATTAAAGGTCGCGGATTTTGCGTAAAAAAAAGCAGGAAGACAAAAATGGGACAAAGCAAAAGAAATGAGATTAAACGTCGCGATTTTCTAAAGGCAGTAGGATTAGGTGCAGCATGGCTCTCTATGCCAGCATGCGATATGACCACAAGGCAGTGCTCGAGGAAATTGCCCTCAGATCGGCCTAATATTGTCTTTATCCTTGCAGACGACTTAGGCTGGAAAGATGTCGGTTACCATGGAGGCGATGTTAAGACACCGAACATTGACAAGCTGGCGTCTGAAGGAAGCAGACTTGAGCAGTTCTATGTTCAGCCAGTATGCTCGCCGACTCGCTCGAGTCTTATGACAGGAAGATACCCTATACGTTATGGATTACAAGTAGGGGTTGTCCGACCGTGGGCCAAATATGGTTTGCCCTTGCAGGAGCGGACGTTAGCTGAGGCGCTTAAGGAAGCTGGGTATACCACAGCTATTTGTGGAAAGTGGCACCTGGGCCACCTAAGACCAGAGTATCTGCCTACTTCCCGCGGATTTGACCATCAGTATGGACACTACAATGGCGCACTTGATTATTTTACTCATATTCGTGATGGTGGATTAGACTGGCATAGAGATGATCAGCCTTTGCGCGAAGAGGGCTACACAACAAGCCTGATTGCTGATGAATCAGTACGCCTGATACAAGAGCACGACTTTTCTCATCCTCTATTCCTTTATGTGGCTTTCAATGCGCCACACTCGCCTTTTCAGGCTCCTCAATCGTATATTGATATGTACAGGCATATCAAGAAAAGAAACAGGCGAATATATGCTGCAATGGTCACATGCATGGATGATGCGATAGGGGATATTGTCTCGGCATTAGCCAAATGCGGTGTGAAGGACAACACATTGATCGTCTTCTGCTCTGACAATGGTGGAACCGGCACAGCTGGCAATAATGGTCTGTTACGTGGCCACAAAGCACAGCTCTATGAGGGAGGGGTACGTGTGCCAGCATTCGCAGTATGGCAAGGTGTAGTGAAGGCAGGCACGGTCATAAACGAGCCAATTCACATAGTGGATATGTATCCTACATTACTTAAGCTTGCTGGCGCGAATCTGGAACAAGCCCTGTCGATCGATGGCAAGGATGTCTGGCTAACGATTGCCGAGGCAGCTCCATCACCCCACGAAGAGATCCTTCTCAATAGCACACCTGCCAATGGGGCGATTCGGCGAGGTGACTGGAAGTTGATCTGCAATGGCAGTATCGGTGCCAACAACACTGGCCAGCCAGTTGATGAAAAAGTGTTTGAGCTTTTTAGAATCTCAGAAGATCCATATGAACGAAATAATCTAATGGGAAAGTACCCGCAGAAGTCTCAGGAACTGAAAGAACGGCTGGAGGCATACGCGATGCAGGCAGTTGAACCAAACATTCCGCCAAACAAAATGTCGAAAGGCTTTAAGGTACCTAAGGTCTGGGGTCATCAGGATTGAAAGAATTGCTGGAAGGGAACAGAAGACAGAACGATTTGGCTGTTTCAACTTGACGGTGCGGAGGTTCTCACTCATTTGTATAGGCTATGCTTTCGTATCTCAAAGAGTATGTGGAATTAATGCGCCAGCAGAATTTTGAAAGCTAAGGCTGTGCATATGAGGTCTCCACTTCAAAGTGGTGGGAAAAGCTTAAAAAGGAGCTATGTGTCGTATAGCTTGGGCAGAAGCGGAGCGATCAACGTAGTCAGCGGTATGTTACGTCAGGTCAAATCAATAGACAATGCAATAGCCTTTACCGATCGACTTGACGCGTAAACTGAGGTCTCTATTGATGGTTTAACACGCAATACGTAATTCACTCGCCCTGAAAGGCATAAAAGGCGCTTCGCCGGGTGGGGAATCGAGGCTCAGCTAACCTTTTAAGCCTTTCGCCCTTCGGGCACGGGCTTCAGGATAAGTAGGGACGACCAAAAAGTACAAAAGGTGGTTCTCTGTTGCTGTGTGGATGAAGCCACACTTTTGAACTTTTTGGCCCAGCCGCCTGGGTCCAGTCGGCTGGTAAGTTACTGCTCAGCCCTTAGAAGCGTCAAAGGCACCTTTTCGACAGTCGTAGGTATCCTTTCACGCTTCTCACCTGCACTTCGTTCAGGTGTCAGGGCTTCGCTGTCACCATTAGTACTGCGACCGAAAGCCATATAAGGCACTTCGCCATAACGAGAGGCTCAGCTAACCATATAAGGCTTTCGGTCGATGGCTACTGGCCAAGGTGTTGTTCGACATGTTCAGCAGCGGCTCTTCTCTGCTATAGAGTGAGTGAGATCAGCCTTGATTTTGGATATTTGAGATATTCCAATCGCACCTGTTTCTGTCTATTTTCCACCCTTCGGGCATTTCCTTCCCTATATATATTTTTCGGTCTATCGACTCCTCTGTGACGAGGACTCCGATTTCGAGGTTCCGCTCTGAAATCGGAGCGAGAAAATATATAAAGGGCCCTGGAAATGTGGGGGACCATGGAAAATAGACTTAACGAAACAGGTGATGATTTTGGAACAACTCCATACTTGCCAAAATCAAGGGATGCTGAACTCATAACAGAGTCAGTTTGCAGAAAAGAGCCTGTCGAAGACCTTCAGAAAAGCATCTGGAAGAATCCAGAGGCGTCAAGGCGGTTGTGCAAGCAACTTCTTGAGCTTGTGAACAGCAAGGAGGAATACGAACTTCTCCAGCGAGACCTTGCGGAGCTTGAGCAGCTATTCCCATCACCTTCAAAAACGACTGAAAGGAGGTGCTGCAATACGCGCAGTTAGGCAAAATGGCAACAATTGTCACTATCAAAGGCAAGCTTGTCATCGACATCTACGAGAGTTTTGACGGCAGTTACTGGTTTATTACTGAGAAATGCTATAAACAGGACAGCGTGATCGACGGCAAGGTGTACAAGGATGACCAGATTTTGTTCGGTTATGTGAGGCTGTCAGCATGTCCAGAATATGCAGAGTTTGGCTATGTCTCTGAGACAGAGTTAAGGCTTTTAGGGAACAGGGTCTGGAAAGTGCCGAGGCGTAACTGGGCTGTTTGTCCTGAGGTGCAGGTTCAGGAGACTACCAGCGGGGCAACAGCAAAGAAAAATGGATGCTGAAAGATGGATAAAACATCTGGAAATGAAAGAGAAGGTCAGACGCCAGCTACGAGCCAAAGAACGAGCAGAGGCTGCTGAAGAAGAAAGGATACGGCAAGAGGCTGAGAAAAGGGCCTGGCTAAGGGAGCTTGGCCAGGATCCCAAAATTGCTGTTTGCGCGTGTTTAGATGAGGGTGATGAAAATGGAATATATCATTAAGACTGCGTACAGCAGAGCTTCTCAAATATCACGTCCGTACAGGCAGACAGGAAACCATCGTATAGAATGGCTGGATAGTTACAGAGCTGGCAGCTTGCCAAGTTATGTAAGACCATCGTCTGTGGACGAGTTAGCCCGACCGCACTACCGACCCAGAAAAGAACCAAGAGTGCCATACTACGATACTGCGAGAACACAGCGTAGATATTTGTATGTTTCCCGTATAAAAACACTGCAGCTACCTGCATACAAAAGGCGTAGTGAGCATGTTGAAGACTGGGCAAAACTGCTTTACCCGCCTGTAATGACATACTCAAAGAATTGTAAGGGGGTGGATAAGAAATCAGAAAAGATGGGAATTAGATTAATGGAATTGAAAACCGACGGAAGCCATTATGAATTCGTCATTCGCGACACTTTCACGGCTACTGTCGTGACATGGGAATGCCTGCCAGAGGCAGATGCTGTCAGGCAATATCTGAAGGAGCATCCTTTTCCAGAAGATAGCTTGTATCCAGAAAAGGCATTTGTGGAAGATGTGGAGAAAGCATCTGGTTACATTCATCTGATGGTGGAGAAGCGGAAGACCGCTGAATTTGTTTGCCATTTGTGCTGTGCACTGATTTGAAGGATCATATTCAAAGGGGGTGATGAAAATGGAAATTGAAGAATTTGGAGAAGCCATACGAAAGGATGATTTCGCAATCGGCGATAGCTTCTGGATTGGCGATTGGGAATTTGAGGTTGTAAGCAGAAAGATGGGGGACAGACTCGTTGGCCCAGATGAAACAGTCTACAGATGGAAGTTGACAGCGGACAACTTTCTCCAAGCAATCAGAGACAACCACCCAGAGATAGAAAACCCAGAAGAATTTTTCAACACGCATAGAGACGACATTATTAAGCATTTTGAAAAGGGTTTTGATGTGCTGATCGGTGGTTCCGGAGCTACTCGGGGAACGGTCATGAATGATGCGATTGATGAGGTGATAAGCCATGGCCAAGATGAGGCACTGATGAAAACAGAAAAGTGTGTGACTATTGCTGGCAAACCTGTCATCGACATTTATGAAGCTGATAATGGCAGATGCTGGTTTGTCACGAAGAGGGTACTTAAAGATGGGCAGCAGTTTCTCTCTGGGTATGTGCGGTGCCTTAGGCCTTCAATGCTGGCAGAGTTTCACCATTTGCCTGAGGAGACACTGAAGGACACAGTCGGGCATATATGGAGAGTGGATAAAGATGCATGGCATCGCTGTCCCTGTGTGGATATCCAGGAAGATACAGAGAAACCTAAGATCGTACATTGCGATGGCCGGGATACTAATGCCCGGCCTTCTAATTCATGCTCAAATACGTGTAAGGAGGTGAATGAGAAAATGAATGAAGATATGAAGGCAAAAGTAGATGGCTATCTATGGCTCTTTGAAGAGATAAAGAATAGGTCAGGCAGTGAGACAGTAGCATTGGCCTTGCTGCAGGAGGTAGCAAAGGATAAGCGTACGGAGGGGATGCGAGAAGCTAACAATAGCCAGCCTGCGACTACAAAACAGAAAAGGTTTATGGATGACCTTGGTATCAATTATCCGAAGACTATAACAAAGAAAGAGGCATCAATGTTGATTGATGAGGAACTGGGCAGGAATGGACAGTCGTCTGGTAGAGGCTAAATTGCAGTTTGCCCTCTGGCCACATCAGGCCTGAAGGTCGCTTAATGCGGTGAAGACGAAATTGGAATTTGTCAGCTCACTCAAGTATCATAGCGACTGCCAAGCGCTGCGACTGTCATTGAGGAGAGAGTCGCAGGTAAGAAGAGGCAGTCTTGTATTGGCAGAGTCACGAGTTTTGACAGAGGTGCAGAAATGGAAAACACAAGGTTTTGGATAGCAGGTGGCTTGGCGTGCATTTGGAGCTTCAACGTGGCACACAGTAGTGAGGTTCAGAAGAGTAGATCTCCTTCTGTGGCCAAGATTCCAGTAGCAGGACAAGTCAATGCTAAGGACAGTGGTGTTGTCGGGAATGGCAGTTTTGATAATACAGCTGCTCTACAAGCTGCCTTGGATGCTGCTGAAAAGAAGGGGCCAGTTTGCTATCTGCCATCTGGTCACTATCGGCTTAATGGCGCGGTTGTTGTTCCTCCTGGAGTAACTTCATGTGGGTCTTCTGGTGGCGTCCCTCACTCAGAGCATCCAATTGGCACCTGTGCTTTTGGCATAGGGCGGCAGAGGCAAGGCTGATGGCCAACCCTGGGTTACCTTGAAGCCAAATACTGTTATTCGCAATCTTGTTATTCATTACCCTGAGCAGACTTTTCCAGATGGTGTGCCTTATCCTTGGACAATTCGCGGTGATGGTGAAATGTGCCAGGTCTATGACATCACTATAACCAATCCCTACCAAGCCTTGGATTTTGGCACAAAGTGGAATGAGCTGCACATCATACGCAATGTACTTGCATGTCCTTTGAAGATAGGGGTGTTTATTGGCCAATGCACTGATATCGGCAGAGTGGAAAATGTTCATTTTAATCCAAATTTCTGGACGAGGATGGCGCTGAAGCCTAAGTGGTCAGGTGCTGCTGTTCAGTTTGGCTTGAATACGCCGCATTGATGGGGATTCATAATGGTGTGAATTGTGGGCGGCTGGTTTTGATGCGCCCATTGACATTTGTTAGAGATGCCATTACTCTTCTTCACGAGGTCTCCCCCAAGACAGCCTTCCCTTTCTCACTCAGACGGACAACCCTCATCCTTCCAGTCTTAGTAGTTGCCTGATGCTGCACTATTAAGCCTTCTTCGAACAGCTTTCTGAGTAGCTTCTGTCCTTGCCGCACTGATAGACCGAGTCGTTGATACCTGGCAGCAACGCCACTTTCTGGATGTTCTTGAACATCTTTGAGAAAAACAAGTGCGTTGTCAGCAGTTCTGGTCAGCCAGGAATCTGGTGATGTGTTGTCGTTGACAGTGTCGTTCTCTGCAATGGCAGGTGCTATGCTCTGCATCCTCTCCTGAATCCAGGCATCTGTGACTTTGCCCTTTTCAACAGGAAATTCTGGTATTTCTATCTGGAAGGGTCTGGCAATTCTGCCTTGAAGTTTGACAATGGCTTGGCCGACCTTGAGTTGACCAAGTAGATCTTTGTCTTTGTCCAGAAGCATACACTGGCTGAGTGCGTTTATGTCAGATCGATGTTTTTGGTTCATGGCAATTGTACAGTAGGTGTTTCCTAACGCTGGAAGGCTGATCTGCGAAGGATGTTGGTCAAGAATAATAAGGCTTTCGCCAAATTCCCGGATCTCGCGAAAAGTAATCTCCATTACTGATTGGCCGCCTACAAGACTTCGTCTTTCGCCTGAGAATATGTGGTGGGCTTCTTCAATTAGAATAGCGTGTTTGAAGGTTTCACGTTTCTTTTCTATCATACGGCGGTGATGAATCCATAATAGAAGAGCTTCAATAAAGAAGATCTTGTCCTGCTGAGTCAGCGCATCCAGCTCAAGAACGACAGTTTTGGAAAGTAGATCTTCAAGGTTTTGATTTTCGCCAGTGTTTACGAGCGTATCCATGTCACCAAAGCACAAAGAAGCGAGGGCGCGGAGTGTGGAAGAAAGCCAGCCAGCCTCTCGTCCCCTTGCATCGTGACTTTTGGCTTTCGCGAGCACGTCGCGGAATGTAGGATATTGTGCAACCGTTTTGCCTGAATATACTCCTGCTTCTTCGTACACTGCGTCCATGGCCTGCTGCAGTAAATACATCACGCCATTGCCCAACAGGTAGGCATGGGCAATTACCTCTATGAGTTTCTTCAACCAGCTTCTGGGGTTCGAGCCTTTCGGTGGTCTAAGAGGGTTGAAGGTAAAAGGAGCAATATTTCTGCCGATGGTGTAAACTTCAATATCCTTAGACTCCAGTAGCATGTCGCGATAGCTTCTCTTCCAATCGAAGACCAAGACAGGATGTTCTGTATCCACAAGAAGTTTTAAAATAAGAAATCCAACATTTGTCTTACCGGCACCACTTCTCCCAAATACTCCCACATGCTGAATCCACTCATCCTCTCTAAGGCCAAAATCATAAAGGCATTTGCCAGCATAAGCTACAGAGCCGATAGTATAGGGCCCAGACGCTTGTTTTTCCGAAGGCGGCACAAGGCCAGGCTGACTGCTATCCAGACTGGCAGGCAGATGTTTGGCATAAAGCAACTCAAGATACGTCTCAACCTGTTGTTTACCCTTATCATCCTCAGCACAGTAAGCCTCAAAAACCTGATTCATTTGATTTCCGAGAATAGGCCTCAGGCTCCGGCAAAGCTGTCTTATATGTTCTGTTTTGCCGGTTGTGGCATCAGCCATCTATTCCTCCACGGCAGACAGCATGTGCTTTCTACGTTTTGTTGCGCCATATTCGGCTGCATCTTCGAAAAGGTTTTGCCGGATTTCAGTGGTGTCTTTCCAGAAGTTGATTTCTTCTGTTCGGCGTTCTTGTTCCAGTTGCAGAATTAATCTTTCGAGATTCTGCTGGGTTCTGCCCGCATCTATGGGAAAGTGCATCTTGAGGATTGAGAGCTTCTCGTGGCATTGCATGAGACGGCGGTCGATTTCTCTTAGATGTTTTGCATGAAGTGATGCTCTTTCATAGAGGATGTTCGCCAGATGTTTCAGATTGATCTTTTGCTGTCGGGCTTGGGCGCCAAATACTTGGTCGGCGACAGTGGAAGCGGAGAGATTGGGATATGGATTAAGAGCTTCTTTGAGGAGAGCGGCATCGGGTTTGAGTTTTTCAAAATAGCCGGTTGGTGGCCATTGGAGTAATGAGTCATAGCATGTTTCATTTGAGGCGGTTGGGTTGGCAGGGTACGGACTATGTTGAAAATACAATTCCCTTAATTTGGCGCTATCGTTGTATGTCATTTTGTAATTTTGGAGTGGTGATATATGGAACTAAGGGTTTATAAATGTTACTATTTTGGAGAGGTGCTTCCGGTTTAATGACCCGTGGGTGGAGGGAGAAAGGATAAGAACAAGAAGCAAAAAAAGTAAGCGGTGCTGCGGCTATCTGGGCAATCTGTGAGGGAACGAATTGTCCGAGGTTTGTCTGGCAGATTTCTGTGGGCGATTTTGTCGTCCGGATGGCGTTACAATGCTGGATTCTTCGTTGTTCGCAACGCACTGGCTGGATCACAACTGTGACCTGAGCAGTGACTATTGTGAAGGCAGAGACCTCGATTTATCAGGTGTGGTCCAGATTAATGATCTTGAGGCCTTTGCCGGGAAGTGGCTGTCACCGGGCGCTCAAAGTAGGTCAGTGATAGGCGCTTCAAATTAGGTCATTTTGAACGGAAGTTTTGCCGCAGTGACACTGAAATCTCGACAATGACGGGATTTCAGGAGAACTGTTATGGCGAATTACCTCAAAATGGCTAACGTAAGTGCAATACTGACATTAAAAGAGCATGGTTGGTCCCAGAGGCGTATTGCCAGGGAACTTGGCATTCACCCCGACACGGTTGGCAGGTACATTCGTTTGTCCGGCAAGGATCCAAAACCGGCCAAAGCGCCCACCGGGTCGGAAGGTTCAAAACAGGTCAAAGCGCCCACCGGCTCAGGCGACGCAAATGCCCTGTAATGCAACGTCCGGTCGCAGTCAATGTGAATCCTTCCGCGAGGTTATTGAAGACAAACTGCAAGGCGGGCTTTCCCGTCAGCGAATCTACCAAGACCTCAGAGACGAGTATGGATTTGAGGGTAGCTACTACAGTATCCGCAGATTTGTCAAACGCCTGGGAGAGGATAGGCCGATACCCTTTCGCCGTATGGAATGTATGCCCGGCGATGAGTCACAGATAGATTTCGGTACCGGTGCGCCTGTTGTCAGGGCTGATGGCAAGCGCAAGCGTCCTCATGCCTTCAGGGTTGTCCTGAGCTTCTCGCGGAAGGGCTATAGTGAAGCTGTTTACCACCAAAGCACCGACACCTTCATTCGTTGTTTGGAAAATGCCTTCTGGCACTTCGGCGGCGTCCCCAGGACTTTAGTCATCGATAATCTCAAGGCTGCCGTAAAGAATGCTGACTGGTATGATCCGGACATTCATCCCAAAATCCAATCGTTTTGCGAACATTACGGTACCGTGATCTTGCCCACAAAGCCCTATACGCCACGTCACAAGGGCAAAATTGAACGAGGCATTGGATATGTAAAAGATAACGCTCTAAAGGGCCGCACGTTCCGTAGCCTGCAAGAGCAGAACGAGCATCTGCTCAATTGGGAAATGCGTATAGCCGACACCCGTATTCACGGTACGACTCGTAAACAGGTGGGCAAGCTGTTCAGAGAAGAAGAAAAATCCAGTCTATTACCGCTTCCTGCAGGCCGATTCCCATGCTTCCAGGAGGCCAAACGTTCTGTCCATCGTGATGGTCATATTGAAGTACAGAAGTCTTACTATTCTGTCCCACCAGAATACACCGGAAGAGAAGTCTGGGCACGCTGGGACGGCCATCTTGTTAGGATCTTCAATTGCCGGATGGAGCAGATTATTGTGCATGCCCAGGTTGAACCGGGCAAATATCAGACACTGCAAGAGCATATTCATCCGCAAAAAAGGTCAAAGATTGAAAAAGGCACCGTCTGGCTGCTTCAGAAAGCTTCTCTGATCGGAACGTATGCAGACCAATGGGCCCAGGCGATGCTGAAAGCACGAGGAATTCAGGGTATACGTGTTCTTGTAGGGCTCTTGAATCTTGCCAACCATTACGATAGCAACAGCATCGACAAGGCCTGTGAGATAGCCCTTACACATAATGCATTTCGGCTCAAGACAATCAGAGGATTAATCCAAAGAGGCGGTTGTAAGCAGCAGGAACTGGAGTTTATCGATGAACATCCGATCATTCGGAGCATGTCTGATTATGAAGCGATAGTAAAGAGATCCCTCAGGTAGGTTCCT
>Ga0209635_10002560_pt1 | contig 13980 bp, 22 predicted proteins | sample DeeMarSWOR230_32_FD_187463 | JGI IMG/M metagenome (GOLD analysis project Ga0209635, IMG submission 187463) | Marine sediment microbial communities from White Oak River estuary, North Carolina - WOR-2-30_32 (SPAdes) (version 2) | ecosystem: Environmental > Aquatic > Marine > Intertidal zone >... | reverse complement strand
GAATGACAAGGCGATCCTGCTCGATGGCCTGGGCTTTTTTGATGCCTACAGCGTGGACTTTCCTGAAAGAGTCCTCCAATTCTCCGATTGGATGAGGATCGGGATTGAGCCCCATGAGATTTCCCTGAATCGGCTGAAGGGGCTCCTGTTGGAAGCGGCAGAAGGAACTGAAGGTGGGCAAATAGGGAAATGAGATCACTATTCTCCTTGCCAGGTCGCCTTTTGAAGGCCAGACGGTGAGAATGATGGGGGTCGCAATGCCATGAGTCAAGTCTTTGGGCCGGTTCCATCGCACAGGCTTGGGTTCTCGTGACATATCGAGAACGCTTGGCCTCCATGAAAATGAGGTGGTCAAATATCTGGAGGCCCTGTGTGAGTCGGGAGAGGTGGGGGTAGAGCAGTACGATGAACAGTTTTACTATCAGCGGTAAGGGCAGCTCAGGGGATGGTGTGACAACAATCGAATTGAAGAAGGCGGTAAGTGACAATCCAGTACTTAAGATTACATGCGCTTTTGAAGAACGGCCTTCGACGCGTAGATGGGTGAGTAGGGAGTGTAGGTATGCAGATGAATCGACCAGTTATTGAAATTGATGACGATCTCTGTGTTGGCTGCGGTCTGTGTGCGAAGGTTTGCCCTGCTGGGGCAATTTCGCTCATTCTTGGGAAAGCCCGTTTAAATCCGGTGGCGTGCACTGGATGCGGGCATTGCTTTGAGGTATGTCGCGCCGGGGCCATCCGTTGGAGGGAGTTACGGAGGAGGGTGCCGCAAAAGCCTTTTGTAAGGCATGGCTGGCCTCAACAGGGTCGATTCCTTCCGGGGCAACGGGTTTTCAGGGAGCCCACCCGTGGAAATAATGACCTCGATGAGCTGAAGCACCGCATACGAGATTTGCAGGAAAAGGCGGATGATATAGTCAAAAGAATTGAACGTCTTTAAATAAAGCGAATGTCGCATGAGGAAAACCCGAAGGGGAGGCTAAAATGTGTTTATCTAAGGCATATGTCGGGAGAGATGGCAAAATGGAGCTTCTCTTCGAAGAAGTCGCATCCCTGCGAATTGACAAAGGGAAGATTCTGTTGGAGACACTCTTCGGAGAACAGAAGGAACTATGGGGAAATATTAAAGAAATTGACTTCCTCGATGGCCATATTTTCCTGGAAGAGGCCAAATGAAGCGGAACTCGAGAATGAAACGTGCAATTTGGCGCTATTTATATCTGCTAGCGGATCTTGGGCGACTTGAGGGAAGAAAGGATGAGGCTGCAAAGGAAGCCATACGGTTCAGACATGTTTGTAGGAAAACCTCTGTTTCGAGGGTCCCATTGGAGAAAACGCCTGACCTCGAGAAAATTGGGGAAAAACTCCTAAAAGGTATTCCCGCATCCTCCGGTATCGCCATGGGCAAGGTCTGTGTCCATAGGGATGTGTTAGCCCACATCAGGGAAGAAGCCATAGGGGAGGGGCGGATTTCCGATGAAATCGCCCGATTCAAGGAGGCTGCTTCCATCGTTCGAAAACAGTTGGAAAGCGATCGTGCTCGGATTCTCCAGGAAATCGAAAAGAAATATGCGGACATTTTCTCAATTCATATCTCCATTCTTGAGGATTCCCATTTTTTATACGCGGTGACGTCCCGTATCGGTGAGGAACGTGTCAATGCCCAAACCGCTGTGCTTCGGGAGCTTGAAAAATACGACACCATTTTTTCCCGGATCGAAGATCCTTACCTGCGGGAAAGGATCGCAGACATTCGGGATATTGGCCGGAGACTCCTGTCTATATTGGCTGGGCCCGTCGATTTCGACTGTCCCTTTGACGAACCGGTCATCATTGCGGCTCTGGAACTCACACCTTCAGACACCGTGCGCTTCAAGCGGGAGAGGGTTTTGGCATTTGTCACGGAGCAAGGGGGCAGGGAGTCACATGCGGCTATCCTGGCCCGGTCTATGGGGATTTCGGCAGTGGTTGGTGTTAGGGACGTGCTATCGAGAATCAAGAGAGGGGATTTCCTGGTTGTGGACGGAAACATGGGCATTGTCCTCGTCAACCCTCCGGAAGAGGTAGTACAGGATTACAAAAACATTGAGGCGAGATTACAGGATCGACGTCGAAGGATGGAGGAACTCATCCCTCTTTCTGCTCAGACGCTGGATGGGACCCCCGTCAAGTTGATGGCCAATGTGGGCAGTATGGTTGATCTTGAGTTTGCCCTTCATTATCGGGCAGAAGGCATCGGGCTCTTTCGCACGGAGTTGCCCTTTATGGTCAGGACATCCCTTCCCACCGAAGAAGAACAGTTCGATTTATATAGGGAAGTCTGTAAAAAAATGAGTGGAGCGGAAGTGGTCATTCGAACCGTGGATTTTGGCGGGGATAAACTCCTTCCGGGACACCATCCGGAGAAGAATCCGTTTCTCGGTTACCGTTCCATCAGAGTCTTTCTCGATGAGACCAATCTTTTCGAGGCTCAGCTTAAGGCCATACTGCGGGCCAGTGCCTTCGGCCAGGTCAAGCTTCTTTTTCCCCTGGTATCCAATATGGAAGAAATCCGAAAAGTCAAGGCCATCTTGGAAAAGGTGAAGCATGACCTGAGAAGGGGAGGCAAGGCCTTCAATGATGCAATCCCCGTGGGGATAATGATTGAGGTTCCATCGGCCGCCATCATAATCGACAGGATACTGAGCGATGTCGATTTCCTGAGCATTGGAACGAACGACCTCGTCCAGTACACCCTTGCCGTGGACCGGGACAATGAGCTTGTTAGCCAGTATTATCAGAGCCTACATCCCGCGGTAATTTGGCTGATCCAACGTGTAGTCGATACGGCCACGCGGGCCCGCAAACCCGTCGCTGTTTGTGGAGAGATTGCCGGCGATCCCTTCTATACGCCTCTGCTGGTGGGTCTGGGAGTTCGCGAATTCAGCATGAACCCGATTTCCATTCCTGATGTCAAAATGGCCGTTCGCAGTCTCTCTTTGAAGGAGGCGCAGGCCATTGCTGAAGCTGCACTGACGCTGCCCACAGCAGAAGAAATCGAGAAAGTTCTTCAATCCAAAAAAGAGCCTTGAAATTATCATTTGGCAGAAAATATGGAAAATCTGTGATGAGATCATTTGAGAAACCAAAGGGGTCAAACCCGAAAGGGGAGTCGGAGTCGTTCGTAGTTGTCTTTTTGCCCAATAAAAAGAAGGCGACCAGGGAATGCCAGTTCAAATCCTGGTCATCACACCTTAGTTATTGCCTATAGGTGGGGGACTGGTCAAATGAAAACGAAGGAGAAGATTCTGGACTTTGTGAAGAAAAAGCCCATGTGTACGATCGAGGAGATTACTGGTAAATTACATATGAATCATGGGACGATTATAGCCTCTTTGAATACGCTGAAACGGAAGGGAAAGGTCAAGGCAACGGATACGTGGCCGAAGAGATATGCGGTTCCTCCGAATAAACCCATGAAATGGAACGATGGGCAGGGCTCTATGGAATACATTGGGGAGCTCAATCGGAAATATGAGGAGGTAAAAGCCGAAAACAACCGTTTACGTGGCGAGCTGCAGGAATGCCGAAGGAAACTGATGAGGCTGGCCCAGAGAATCGTCAGACAAGATATCTATGGGAAGGACTAATCTGGTGAATCGGGAGGGATGCGACTTCCGCGAAGAGAATGCTGAGGCTCAGAGAGTTTCTCTTTGACAGACCGAAGCTGCTCTTGTTTCCGTTTGATTTTCTCCTCTAGTTCTTCAATGGCAAGAATCTGATGAGGGCGGATCGAGTGGGCCGGCAGCTGTGCCTCGCGTTGGTTTAGTTCATCTTTCAATCGATCGATCTCGTTGGCTAATTGATTCCTTCTACCCTCCAGTGTTTTACGGTCTTCTCTCTGTGTCATGGAATCGTTCCTGTGTCAGTCAAGAAGGACTTTCATAGAGCTCATATAATACAATACACGCTCCCCACATTCCACTGTCCGAACAAGTGATCGAAACACTCACTTCGGCTCATATTTCCCCTTCCGTTCAAAAGTGGGAATTGTTTGAGAATTTCCTTCCATTTCTTGAGTGTGTATGAAGCAGTTTAAACGACCGGCCATTGCGTTACTTGCTTGGATGGATTTATAATGAAATATTTGGCCGTTACTTGAAGGCATGGTATCGATGAAGAAAAGCGGGCAGGATCATTTTTTTAACGTAATCCTCGACAGCGTGGCCGATGGCGTGTTTACTATCAACGAGAAAGGGGAGATTACCTTCTTCAACCGGGCCGCGGAAGAGATCACCGGCTTTACCAAGGAAGAGGCCTTGGGGAATAACTGTTTCGACATCTTCAGGGCCAATATCTGCCAAACCAACTGTGCACTCAAACAATCGGTCAACACGGGGAAGGAAATTATCAACCTGCCCATAAACATCATAAATAAGGAGGGGAAGGAGATTCCAATCAGCATCAGCACCGCGGTGCTGCGGGACGAGAGGGGAAAGATCATTGGGGGGGTTGAAACCTTCAGGGATCTCTCAGCTATTGAAGAGCTGAAAAAGGAGCTGCGGCAGCAGTACACATTTCAGGATATCGTGAGCAAGAATCACACGATTCAGGAGATCTTTCAAATCCTTCCGGATATCGCAGAAAGCGACAGCACCGTCCTCATCCAGGGGCCCAGTGGTTCGGGAAAGGAACTCTTTGCCACGGCAATTCACCACCTGAGCCTCAGGAAAGATCAGCCCTTTGTCAAGGTGAATTGCGGGGCCTTGCCCGACAACCTGTTGGAATCCGAGTTATTCGGATATGTTAAAGGGGCCTTTACAGATGCCAAAAAGGATAAGCCCGGGAGGTTCTCCCTGGCCAACGGGGGAACGATCTTTTTAGATGAAATCGGTGATATGTCTCCGGCCCTTCAGGTCAAACTGCTCCGAGTTCTTCAGGACAGGGAATACGAACCCCTGGGGGGAACCAGCACCACGAAAGTCGATGTACGGGTAGTGGCTGCCACCAATAAGGATCTGTCCGCGTTAGTCCGATCCCGGCAATTCAGGGATGACCTCTACTATCGACTCAACGTGGTGAAGATCGACCTTCCACCCCTTTCGCGTCGAAGGGAGGATATTCCCCTTTTGGTTGAACATTTCGTGGAGAAGTTCAACCTCAAGAAGGGAAAGAATCTTTCGGGCGTCTCTGACGAGGTAATGGCTTTTTTAATGGGGTATGGTTTTCCAGGGAACATCCGGGAACTTGAAAACATCATCGAACACGCATTCGTCATGTGTAAAGGTGAAATGATCGAGCTCAGGCACTTACCGCCGGAACTCATCGAATCATCAAAGGAGACCATCCTCAGGGAAAAGGAGGTCAGCAAACCTCTTCAGACGGCTGAGGCGGAGGTCATTCGCAAGGCGTTAGAGAGAAACAAGGGGAATCGCCTCCGCACCGCACGCGAACTGGGCATCAACCGGAGCACTCTATGGAGAAAGATAAAAAGATACGGTATAGGTTCATAAATGCAACAATAAAGTTGCAACTGTTGCAATATTTAAACTCTCCTGCCATTTATCTTTCCCTCCCTCTTTTTACATAATAAATTGAAATTATTGGTATTTTTCTCTTTTCGAGAGGAAGATTGGGATTGGCACGCCCCTTGCGTAATAAACTAGTAATGAAGATTGCCATATCCCTCTTTGGACCCTTGGTTTCGCCTCGATTCGGATATTCCCCCGAGATGGTTTTGGTAACCATCGAGGGGGGGAAAATCGTATCTCGAGAGAGATTATATACCGGAGGGTTAAGCATGCCCCATCTCATCAACCACCTATCGGCATCCAAAGTCGATGCCGTCATATGCGGTGGAATTGACGGTTTCTGCTACCGGCAGCTCGCCAGCCGTGACATATCCGTTGTTCCCGATATTGTAGGGGATGCAGAAACGGCGTTACAGTTCTTTTTGAGGGGAAGGCTTCGCCCTCGCACCGATTGCCGACGGAGGGGGAAACGGTTTTGTGGAGGCCGCGGTTTCTGGTTTGATGATTCAAATTGGGACGGCCCCGGCGAAAAATTCATTGGGGAAAGGAAGGATAATCATGGCTCAGGAAAAGGAAAAATGTGACGCAGAGTCTTCCTGTGGAACCTGCGATAAGGCGGGTACGTGCAGCCCCGAGGAACGGGAGGCTCATGAAAGGGAGAGGTTGGAGAAGAGGCTGGTAGGAATTCGGCACAAGCTCATGGTTATGAGCGGAAAAGGAGGGGTTGGAAAGACTACCGTCGCCGTCAATCTCGGCGTTATCATGGCGAGGGAAGGCTTGAGGGTGGGGCTTCTCGATGCCGATATCCATGGACCCAATGTCCCCAAGATGTTGGGGGTGGAATTGAAACCCCTCGGTGGAGCGAGAGGGGGTTTGAGGCCCATTGAAGTATTGCCGAACCTGCATATCATATCCATGGCCTATTTAATACAGGACAAGGATAACCCCGTGGTATGGAGAGGGCCACTGAAGCACAGCGCCATATCCCAGTTCATCAGTGAGGTGGAGTGGGGTCCGTTAGATTTTTTCATCGTTGATCTTCCTCCGGGAACCGGGGATGAACCGTTAAGCGTTGCCCATTTGATAAGGAATGTGGATGGGTCCATTATCGTGACCACTCCCCAGGATGTTGCATTGCTGGATTCCAGAAAATCAGTCAATTTCAGCCGGATTCTAAAAATTCCCGTGATTGGGATCGTGGAAAACATGAGCGGGATGAAATGCCCCCACTGTGGAAAGGATATCCCCCTCTTCAAGATCGGGGGCGGGGAGAGGGCTGCAAAGGAGCTCAATGTCCCCTTCTTGGGGAGGATCCCCATCGATCCGGAAGTGGTTCAAAATTGCGACAGTGGGATGCCGCATGTGATGGCATATCCGAATTCAGAGGCCACGAAGGCCTTTCAAAGTATCGCGCAGCAGTGCAAGGAGTATGTGGAGAATAAAGCAGCCCACACCTTGAGAATGCAAACTGCTCAAAGTCAATTTTGAACATAAGGGGAGGATTGTGTATGAAGAGGATTGCTTTAGCCTGCGACGATCATTTAGGCCTTGAGGGACAGATGAGCGCCCATTTCGGGAGATGTCCGTACTATACCTTAGTTGACGTTGATGATGGCGACATCGTCAAGACCGAGGTCATAGCCAACCCTTACTATAACCAGCATCAGCCCGGGGTAATTCCGCATTTCATCAATACCAAGGGTGTTCACGTCATGATTGCCGGCGGGATGGGGCCCAGGGCTATTGATATGTTCAACCAGTTCGGGATCGATGTCGCTACCGGGGCCATGGGAAAGGTGGAAAACGTGGTAATGGCTTATCTCAGGGGTGAAATAAGTGGGGTTTACCCTTGCGAGGAGCACCGCGGACACTGAGGGAGATAAATGAGGGTTGGGATTTCAGCTACTGGAGAGGATTTGAATGCAGACGTGGATTCTCGTTTCGGGCGTTGTCCCTGGTTTTTAGTCGTGGATAGCGAATCCTTGGAATTCAATGCATTCAAAAACCGGCACGCACAGGAGGGAATGGGTGCCGGGATGGCTGCAGCAAAGGATCTCGTTGATGAACAAATTGACGTGGTTATATCGGGACAGGTAGGCCCGAAGGCTTACGCAGTCTTGAAAGCCGTTGATATCGATATTTTCTTGGTATCAGCCGGTATCAGCGTTAAAGAGGCCCTGGGAAGGCTTGGGAGGGGAGAACTTAGAAAGATGGAAATGAAGGTCTATTAATCGCGGTTCCGGGCAACCGCCAATTACTTGAGGGAGGTTTCCTCATGCCGTTTGGAAGAGGGTTTGGATTCAGGGGATTGTTCCCACCCTGGCCATATGTGGGCCTGGGAAGAGGAGGACTTCCCAGATGTTGGGCATATGCTCCCTTCTGGGGTGCTCCCTATTCCTATCCGTATGGCATTGGTGCTTATCCCCACGGATGGGGGATGGGTTTTCCTTTCCCTTATTACGCGCCAACATATCCGTATGGATATTCTCCAGCCTATTCATACGGGCCTGGCTCGTGGGTGCCTCCATCTGGGTCCCCAGTGACTCCAGAGGCAGAGAAGGAGTGGTTAAAGGACCAGGCCGATTCGTTAAAGCAGCAGATCGATGAGATCAACAAACGGATTGTTGAGCTGGAAAAGGAGTAAATTGAGAAAGGAGGACGTTATGAAGATTGTTGTAACAGCCTCGGGCCCGGATTTGGATTCACCGGTAGACCCCAGATTCGGTCGATGCCAGTACTTTGTGTTTGTCGACCCCGAGTCCCTCCAATTCGAGGCCATCCAAAACGAAAATGTGATGGCGGGGGGTGGCGCGGGGATTCAGTCGGCCCAGTTTGTAGCCAACAAGGGGGCGGAAGCGGTGATCACGGGAAATGTGGGGCCCAATGCATCGACTACACTGGGAGCGGCGGGGATGAAAATCTTCCTGGGTGCCATGGGAACCGTTAGGGAGGCGGTTCAGATGTTTAAGAACGGACAGCTTCAAGAGGCCTTTGGACCTTCCGTTCAGGCCCATTTCGGCATGGGGCAGCAGCAGGGACCAGGGCCTTCTACACCTGGTTTTGGGCCCGGGATGGGTTCAGGCATGGGAATGGGTGGTGGCGGTGGAAGAGGCATGGGCATGGGACGTGGCATGGGAATGGGAAGAGGTATGGGAATGGGGCGCGGCATGGGGATGATGGGCCCGGCTCCGGCTCCACCTCAGCCCATGAATAAGGACCAGGAGATTCAGATGTTGAGGGATCAGACCAAACTCTTACAGGACCAATTGAAACAGATCGAGCAGAGGATCAAGGATTTAAGTAAAAAGGAAGACTAAGAGAGGCAGGCGGGAGAATTTATTAAACAGGAAAGGGGTGGTTTCTATGCCATACGGAATGGGACCCTGGGGTTGGTTTGGGGGATTTCCTTATCGGTATCCCCCCTTCTGGAATCCCCTTTGGTACGGGGGAATGTTCCCCTATGGCTATGGATATCCATGGGGCCCGATGACCAAGGAGGATGAGATGAGAATGCTCGAGGATCAAGCCAAGGCACTACAGGATCAACTCGAGGAGGTAAATAAAAGGCTCGGGGAACTCAAGAAATAGGAGGTTCAAAATGGGAAATCGCCACAGGTATATGTATTACGCAACGGGGCTTCCGGGCTGGATGAGATTCGGGTATAGCCCTGGGTGGCTCGGGGTAAGTCCAACTGGTATGGGGCCGGCAGCCAGTTATCTGATGACCGGACAGTGGCCGACTCCTCAGATGGCTGCCGCATGGCAGGGGAGGCAGTTTCCGATGGCCCCTGGTGGTGCTGGAATGGGCCAATATCCAATGGGGACAGCGCCTCCTCCTCCGGGCACTATGGGTTATCCGATGGACCCGGACCAGGAGCTCCAATTCCTGAAGGATCAGGCCCAGATGCTGGCCCAGCAACTGGAACAGATCAGCAGCAGGATCGATGAGATCGAAAAAACCGAAAAGAAGGAGAAGAAGGCCAAAAAATAACGATCCTGAATGGGAACATTTTATTGGGAAGGAGGGAATAGACATGCCAGGATTCGACGGAACGGGACCAATGGGAATGGGGCCGATGACCGGTGGGGGAAGGGGGTTTTGCGCCATGCCCATAGGGCCATACGGCGCCTATGGCTATGGCATGGGCTCCTTTCCGTACTCAATGCCATACGGCCCTTCTTACGGTGGCGCGTATGCTCCCCCTGTTTATGGACGTCCCTTTTACGGACCCATCTTCGGGGTTGGACGTGGTGGTATACCGTATGGCGGAGGCCGTGGGCGTGCCTTTGGAGGCGGACGCGGCCGAGGTTTCGGCTTCAGGAGATGGTGGTGGTAGATTTCGGCGAGGGGAGGGAATCCGTCCCTCCCTTTGCCGATTGGGACAAAGCCGAAAAATAGATCAGGGGGAGGTGATATCTATGCCAAGGGGAGATGGAACTGGCCCTCCGTGGGGAAGTGGACCCGGTACAGGGAGAGGGGTTGGAAGGGGAGCAGGCAGAGGGGCGGGGAGAATGGGAGGCACGAGACCCGGTGCGGGCCCCGCGGGAGAATGTGTGTGTCCCAGTTGTGGAACCACTGTTGCCCACCAGGCGGGATCCCCATGCAACCAGCGGAGCTGTCCTCAGTGCGGGACGTTGATGGTCAGGAAATAGAGCAAACCGGAGTTTCCTGACTTTTTGGGGAAGGCGGTTGTGCACGGGCAAAATTTAGTGATCCGCGAATTCGGAAAAGGAGCTCTGAGCGCGAATTATATTTTTTCGGCAACCACTACTAGGCAATCGGAGCGGCTGCAAACCCAGTTCTGAGTTGAGGGTAGCATAAACGATGGAATGGTCGAAAAAATATGTTTGAGCGGCGAGGAGCGACTTTTCCGGTGGAAAACTCAGGAAGCTCCGGAAAAGAGCAAATCCTTGAGTGTTCTTCTAGAATGGTATAACGTGGAGGTTGGGCTACTGCCGTGGATAAGGATCTCGACCAAATTGCCGATGATATACAGAAGGCGATTTTGGATGATGCCAGAAGGATCTACTCGGAAAAGGTAATCGATCATTTCCTTCACCCCAGAAATGTGGGAGGAATAGAGGACGCCGATGGTTTCGCACGGATCAAGGGACCATGCGGGGATACCGTGTATATCTTTCTCAAGGTGAATGGGGCGAGGATTACGGATGCCAAATTCTTGACGGACGGGTGCGGAACGACCATCGCCTGCGGCAGCGTGGTGACGGATATGGTCAAGGGGAGGGAGATCAAGGACGCTTCGAAGATCAGGCATACCCATGTGTTGGCTGCCGTAGGTGGGTTGCCCGAGGCGGATGCCCACTGTGCCGTTTTGGCTGCCAGCACGCTGCGGGCGGCCATTAAAAATTACCTGTTGGCTAAAAGATGATGAACTCGTAAAAAGTCAAAAATGGGACGGCAAAGTAAAGAACTTCAAATGCAAGGCTTGCAAATCTTGAGGAGTGAGGCGTATTTACCAGTACGCCGCAATGACGAAAGATGAAGCGTAACGCAGCAGTTGGACTTTTTACGAAGCCGTCAAAGATCAAAGGGGAAGAATGGCAGGGAGTTCCAAAAGAGAGGATGACCTGATTAAGGAAGGGTGGACGAGGCGGTTCGTCGTTAGGGAACCTCGTTTGGGCGAGGCGGTGGAGCTTTACCAATCCATGGGCTACGAGGTTCACCTGGAACCGTTGCCCCTCGTTAATTGTGATTCGGCGGATAAAGAATCCGGGGAATGCAGGGCTTGTTTTAAGGGTTTCGAGGACCAATACAAGACTATTTACACCCGTCCAAAGGGGGTCGAATCGGAGGAGGACGGCCTCTGGTAGAGGTGGATCCGGAAGCTTGATTTCATCTGAGGTGGGGTAATCTATGATCCTGTCAATTGCCAGCGGAAAAGGAGGTACTGGAAAGACAACAGTGGCCGTGAATTTGGCCCTTTCCTTGGGAGATGTTCAACTGCTGGACTGCGATGTGGAGGAGCCCGATGCTCACATTTTCCTGGACCCGATCATTGAGACTGAGGTTCCTGCCGTTATTCCCGTACCTCGGGTCGACAAGGCCAAATGCACTCGCTGTGGCAAATGCGGTGAGGCTTGCGAATTCCATGCCATTGTGGTGGTAAAGGATATCGTATTGAACTTCGATGAGCTCTGCCATGGCTGTGGAGCTTGTTCTTATGTATGCCCCGAGGATGCCATCAGCGAGGTTGAAAGGCAGATCGGCACGATACGGATAGGCAAGTCGGGAAAAATCGGATTCGTGGAGGGAATCCTCAATATCGGGGAACCCATGGCTTCGCCCCTCATAAAGAAGGAGAAGACGTTCATCCGAAATCCGGGTGCCGTGATCTTGGATGCCCCTCCCGGAACGGCTTGTCCAGTAATCGAAACGGTGAGAGGTAGCGATTTTTGTCTTTTGGTTACGGAGCCGACGCCTTTCGGATTAAATGATCTCGCGTTAGCGGTGGGTATGGCCGAGAAGTTGTGCGTTCCCATCGGGGTAGTGGTCAACAGAGCGAATGTGGGGGATCGGGGAGTTTGGGATTTTTGCGCTGAAAAGGATATCCCTATCCTCATGGAGATCCCGATGGATCAGCGCATTGCAGAGCTCTATTCAAGGGGGGTTCCCTTCGTGAAGGAGATGGAGGACTATAGGTCGGCCTTTCGGGAACTGTTCGAGAAAATGGAGGCATTGGTCCGCTAGGAGCTGCAGATGGCAGGGACAGGTGACGATTGGAGGGGACTCTATCAAGGGGAGACCCCTGATTCCGATTTTGGCTACATATCGTATAACGAGACGGTGATGGAGCATTTCATGAGCCCGCGTAACGTCGGCGTGATCGACGATTCAGACGGTCACGCGGTGGTGGGGGACCCGACCTGCGGGGATTACCTTGAGGTGTGTATTAAAGTCGAAGAAGGGCGGGTCGCCGATTTTAAGTTCCTCATGTCTGGTTGTCCGGCGGCCATTGCCACGTCGAGCATTGCTACTGAGCTCGCCATCGGAAAAACAATCCAGGAGGCGATGGCCCTAACGGATAACGATGTGATCGTGGCGGCGAAAGGTATCCCCGCTAGAAAGGCTCACTGTTCGCTCTTGGCTATTAGGGGCCTTCATCAGGCCATCCAAAATTATTTGAACAAAGACCCCCGGAGCGTGAAGGGAGGCTCATGAGACAACTAACCGTTATCAGTGGGAAAGGGGGGACGGGGAAGACGACCCTTGTGGCCGCCTTCGCCTCCTTGGCCAAGGAGAAGGTCTTGACTGATTGCGATGTGGATGCCGCTGACCTACACCTCATTCTCAATCCAACGGTTAAGAGGAGGGAGTCTTTTTCCGGTGGCCGATCACCCAATGTAGACGAGCAAAAGTGCACTAAATGCGGAATATGCACCGAGGTCTGTCGGTTTGATGCCATCGAGGACGGCGTAGTAGATCTCATTGCATGTGACCATTGCGGTTTGTGTGTTCATGCCTGTCCTGAGAATGCCATCACCATGGAGGAGGACTTCAACGGCGAGTGGTTTGTTTCGGAGACGGATTATGGCCCCATGGTCCATGCCCGCCTCGGGATGGGCGAGGAAAATTCGGGCAAATTGGTGACGGTGGTGAGGAAAGAGGCGGCCAAAATTGCGAAGGAGAGGAATCTGAATTTGGTTATCATCGATGGGCCGCCTGGGATTGGATGTCCTGTCATCGCGTCGATGGCCGGGGTGGACTTGGTCCTCGTCGTGGTTGAACCGACGCTTTCGGGCATTCACGATATGGAGCGGATCCTGGGTTTGGCAAGCCACTTCAAGATACCCGCTCTCGCCTGTATCAACAAATACGATATTAACCTTGACAATACGAAAGAGATACGGGGGCATTGTGAGCGGAACGGGGTTGAAATCGTGGGCATGATCCCCTTCAATTTAAAGGTGATCGATGCCCTTGTCTACCGGAAATCGGTGATTGAATATCCCTGTGGAACCGTGACAGAACAGGTGGCAAGGATTTGGGAGAAGGTTTCGGACCATTTGGATCACGGCGATTCACATGGATGAAAGGAAGTCTTTCCGGCATCAGGGGTGCATAAGTGGTTTAAGGCTTGTGCGTGGAGTGTGTTCTGAACGAGGAAGGAGGCGATCATGAAACGAGGGAAAAACGGGAAGGTGTGGGGAGTCGGTTTGGTATTGTTCGGTTTGTTTGCCATGAGCTCGTTGGTCATGTCCGCAGGGAAGGAGTCATTCTTCGAGAAGAGCCTCCACTATACCGGGGAGGGGATGCGGTACTGTTACGAGAGGGAAGACGGTCTTATGAGTATAACGGGGATCCCCTATAAGGACCTCGATTGTAAGAATTGCCACGTGCAATCATGCGATCCCTGCCATGCGGAGCAGAAGGGCAAGAGATCCTTCTACACAAATGCCAAGGCAAAGGACGCAAAGACCTGTCTAAAGTGCCACGGCCGAGAGGGACTAA
>Ga0209635_10002558_pt1 | contig 13984 bp, 11 predicted proteins | sample DeeMarSWOR230_32_FD_187463 | JGI IMG/M metagenome (GOLD analysis project Ga0209635, IMG submission 187463) | Marine sediment microbial communities from White Oak River estuary, North Carolina - WOR-2-30_32 (SPAdes) (version 2) | ecosystem: Environmental > Aquatic > Marine > Intertidal zone >... | reverse complement strand
AAATTTAATTAATATTTCTAAAAAAAAATTACTTTTTATTGTCCCAAACTTAGAGGGTCATTTAAATGATCGGCAATTTAAGACAGCATCCAGTTATCTCAAAATAAAAATCGCTTCCTCAGAGGCTCAAACAAATAGTAGTGCTAAACAACTAAAAGAAATTAAAAATCTTGATTATAGGACTCTTAAGAATGAAAACATCTTTATTTTACAATCAGATAATGATTATTTAGTCATAGGTATTAGATTTCAAACAAGAAACAAATTAGATGATTTTATCGGTTTTGGCACAACTTATAAGCCTTTTATCCAGTTAATGGATCCCGTTATAGATTCAATCTGGATTAAGGCAACTTCAGATTTACATCAAGTTCCAAAATCAATCGGTATAAGTACTTCAACCCCTAGCCCACTTGACATTAAAATTCCAGTTCAAAAGTTTACTCCAACACCAATAAAATTACCAACCACCCAAACCAAGGAACCACAAACTAAAATTAGTGTGAAGAAAACTAGTACCATTCAACCACCACAGCAAGAAGTCCCTTCTCCAACGACAGGTATAAATTTATCTCAACAAATGGAACAGCATTCAGAATTTATGTCAAGAGTACATCCTAAAGCAGGAGATGAGGCAGGATTTTTGATAAATAATGCATTCAACACACTAATCCAAAAATTAGGGACCCTTAAAGGTGAGGAATTTAGTGAAGAGTTGCAAAAAGTCGCTGACCTAATTCTAGAAAATAAGGGTTTTTCAGTTACCTTACATAAATTACGAAGTATGATAAATCGATATAAAGAGCAGAAAGATCTCTTAACCCCAAACGATGTAAGGCAAATAATTGAAAAAATTGAAGAATGGAAAAGCCATATTCTATAATTAATAAACGTTTAATATTTCAATACCTCTTATCTTATAAAAAATTAAGAGGCTTTCTTCTTCTTAAAGAGATTTAAAAATAATCTAGATAAAATATACCCTACTAAGCATAAGAAAGAGATTGTGAAGAATAATGCTACGATTATTGATACTATAAAATTTGGATTTAAAATTCCAATTATTCCAAAAATTGGGCATAGTGGAGCAATTAGGATAAAAAGTACATAGATTGTTTTTCCCTTCTCCCCAAAAGTAATATGTATAGTAATATTAAACCATCCGATTAAAATCATGAAAAATGGTGTTGCATAATAAACAATCTCTAGAAAGGGAACCCCTATTCCGCCCATTGCAAAGGTATAAAAATAATTAGCATAAAAATAGGTAATTATTAATAAGGCAGTAGCAGGTGTAGGAACCCCTGTAAATCCTGCATCAGTAGATATATTAAATCTTGCTAATCTTAACAAAGCACCTAAGGCAAAAAGAATACACCCCACTAATAAAAAATAATCATAAGGAGTTCCGGTTTTAAAAGCTTGAAATGTTAAGATAGCGGGAGATATACCAAAGGTTAGGCAATCACTTAGGGAATCTAGTTCTCTTCCCATCTCATTTACCGTCCCAGTTTTTCGAGCGATATAACCATCAATTAAATCTGTACCTATTGAAATAGAAATTAAGAAAAATCCAAAAGAAATAGCGTCACGTGTACCTATACAAGCAGAGATAAGAGAAATCAATCCTAAAGTTGTTCCAATAAGAGTAATATAATCCTTTAGCTTTAATAAGCTTGGTATGGTAGACATGATATTATAAATCAAATTCCCATTATAGTAATTTAAAGCTTATTTCTATTATAAAATTTCCCTAACACTTAAATAAAGGTTTATTGATTCTCATTAAATTTATTAAATTATATTACTTTTTTTTGATCAATTAAAAGTTCTGTATTTGGTAAAAATGCATTGTTCTCACTGTGGTACAAAAATAAAAGATAAAAATCAGAAATATTGTGAAGAGTGTGGAAGTGAATTAAAAAAAATAGAACGTAAGGAATCTGAATCAAAAACAGTAAGCACTATCCCTGAACCAGAGAAACATAAAGAAGGTGACTTGTTTGATATAAATCGGTCTTATTACTTAATCAAAGAACGGATGTGGGATATGGGATTTGGTGACATAATGGATGAGAAGGGAAAGTTAATTGGAAAGATGAATAGGATTATTTTTAGTATTAGACGGAGGGTTGAACTTCAGGAAGTTGATGGAACAGTTGTTGCTACAATTCATAGCAAAATTCTCTCGGCTCGAGGTGCACAAGATTTAAAAGATCCCGCAGGAAATATGATTGCAAGAATAAAAAGGAAGATACTAACATTTTTCAAGCATAAATTCTATTTGGAGTCGCCAGACGGCACGAGATGGTATGAAGCTATCGGAAACTTCATGGGTTGGTCATTTAAAGTCTATGAGGTCACTACAAATAAGTTAATCGCTGAAATTGAAAAAGCAGATAGGTGGCGGGATGTATTTCTGGGAGGCATGTTTGATTTTGCAGATACTTACGCATTGAAAATATTAGATAATGAGACTGATAGGAGAATATTAGTAGGATTTGTATTATCCATAGATAATGTTCTGCATGATACAGCGGGAATGGGCCCCGGTTTCAGACCTGGTCCAGTTTGGCGAGGCCCCTATCGCAGGGGTAGATTTCCTAGACCATTCTAAACTTTTTTTAATATTATTCTGAAAAAGTTAGGTACCTTTTAAAATAATAAATTAGAATTATTTATAAGAAGTCATTAAGGCTAAAAAAAAAATTATTTTAATAATGAATAATAACAATTTTGCCATAAATCCAATTTAATCGATTAAATAAATTTTTATTTAAGTAATTTTATATTTTGGTAAATTGAACATACTATTAAAGTAATCTATTGTATAATATCGTATCAAACGAATATTAGAATTAGGTAATAAGCTATGGCAGAAGCATACGATGAGTTCATTGTATTTGGTTTAGAGAATACAGGAGAACGTAAAAAACTTAGAATAAATCCAGAAGAACTTCAGGATCATTTAAATCCCGAGCAAGTGCTTATTATTGTTCGTGAAGATTTAAGGAGAATATATATTTGGAAAGGTTCTAAATCTCCTGTAAGAAAACGTTTTATTAGTTCAAAAGTTGCCCAAGAATTGCAGAAAGAACTTATGCATGATTTTCGTTATCATAGATGTAAAATAGTATCCATTGATCAAGGGGATGAATTACAAGAATTTCTTAATGCATTTCGCTTAGAATCGATGGTAGTAGAAGAACGATTACCAGATATGCATTATATTAGAAATATTGAAAAAGAAAAACTAAAGGAATCTGAGCGTCTTGCTAAAGAGAAAAGAATGAGAACTGCAGAAATTGAGAAAGAATATTTTTCTCCAGGATTGGTAGATATTAATAGTGATGTAGTCATATCTTCCTTCGCTATGGGTAGTCCAGTAGCGAAAGCTAAATCGTCTCAAATGGCAAAATCTTCTTTAGTTAAGCGATCTTTTGGATTCTCAGAAGAAGAAAAACAAAAGATTAAAAATAAAATTTTAGATTTAAAAATTCCTGAAAACTATGAGAGACAAAACTTAATTTTAGGACATACACTTTATGGAGCAGTTTCCAAAGTAACAGATGTATTTGGGAAAAATGTGGTTGATATTGTATGGGAAGAAGTTAAAAAGGTACCCAAAGGTGTAATGGAATTGGACAATAATAAATTTAGAGTATATTTTGATGAAAAAAAAGGTATGATAGAAGCTGTTGAGGTATTAAAGGAAAAAAAAACTCCAAAACAAAACCCAAATCAAGTAACTAAACAAGAAGAGGAATAAACAGAAATAGATAAGAAATCAAATAAAAAAAAGAGATCCTCACCAGTTAAATGGCTATTACCGAAAATTCTTATGTGCTAAGAATTAACTTATTTTAAAAAAGTATAATTATAGAGAATTTATAAGCTATAGAAATCATTATCTTCAGGTTCTATTTCCTTAAGAGGCTGTTCTTCAGGTTTTTCATCTTTGAATTCTTCGATTTCAGGTTCTTCATCTTTAGATTCCTCGGCTTCAGGTCCTTCATCTTTAATTTCCTCGGTTTCAGGAAATATTTCTGGTTCTATCTTTTTTTCAACTCTTTTCTCGAGCTGTTCTTTAGGTTTATTCATCTTTTTTATTTTTTTTAATCCTTCTATTGCCTCTTTTCTAACAATAGGACTTCTATCTTTTAGGGCTTTAGTTAATATATCAATAGAAATAGGATTATGTTTATTTCCTAATTCATCCGCAGCCTCCTTTCTTACCAAAGCATCAACATCGTTTAAGAGGATATAAGTTAAAATACCAAGTACCTCAGATTCTCCTAAATCTCCAATTGTATCAACAGCATCTCTCCGAACGTCTGCATTTGGATCTGTCAATGCTGTTTTTGCTAACTCTATTAAAGTTTTATCTGAATCTCCTAAGGGTATAATACTACTTAAATCGACTCCACAGAATTTACAAAAATTATGATTAATTTTTATAACTTTTCCACATATAGGACAAATACGGTTAAGTTGAAAATCAATAGGGTTATCCTTTGGTTTCACCGGTTTTGGTGTATTTGTAGTAGTATTTCTTATTCTATAAGGATTTTCTCCCGGTGGAGGATTATAATTTCTACCCATTTTTTATTCTCTCACTTTTAATGAATATTTTTATCTTCTTTTAACTTATGATATATATGAATTATACACTTAATTAAGTTATTGTAGTCCAATGTTTATTTGAAAATCTAATAAAAGAAAAAATAAAAAGTAAAAAAATTATATAAATTAGGCTTTTTCATGCAATAGTTATATCTTTACATAAATACACATCTTGAACAGCATTAAGAATTTTAATTCCTTCATGTGTTGGCTTTTTAAATGCTTTTCTGCCTAGAATAAGCCCCATACCTCCAGAACGTTTATTTATAACAGCTGCTTTAACAGCATCTTGAAGATCATTACCGCCTGATTCACCACCAGAATTAATTAACCCTACCCGCCCCATATAACAATTAGCAATTTGATATCGATTCCACTCTAAAGGATGATCTTTAGCTAGTTTTTCATAAACTAATTTATCTGTTTTGCCAAAGTTAAGTTCAAGAAAACCTCTACTTGTCGTAGAAATTTTTTGTTTTATGATATCAGCTTCAATTGTAACACCAATGTGATTTGCTTGGGCTTCTAAATCATTAGCAGTATGGTAATCTTTTCCATCCTTGACAAATTCTTCTTTGTTTCTTAAGTAACACCATAAAACACATACTAATCCGAGTTCATGGGCATATCTAAACGCCTCACTGATCTCTTGAATTTGGCGACGTGACTCTAGTGAGCCAAAGTAAATGGTAGCGCCAACAGCCGCAGCTCCCATTGCCCATGCTTGATCTACATCAGCAAATAGTGTTTGATCTGAAATTTCTGGTTTTGTCAATAATTCATTGTGATTAATTTTTACTATGTAGGGGATTTTTCGGGCATATTTTCGACTCATTATACCTAAAACTCCAAGAGTAGAAGCTATAGCATTGCAACCTCCATCAATAGCTAACTTTATAATATTCTCTGGATCAAAATAAGAAGGATTTATAGCAAAACTAGCTGAAGCACTATGTTCAATACCTTGATCAACTGGTAAGACGGAAAGATACCCTGTTCCTGCTAATCTACCTCGTTGGTTCAATAAACGTTCCATATTTCCCAGTACAATATTATTGCGATCGGAATGTTCCCATACTCTTTCAATAAAGTCTGGACCAGGTGTATAAATCATATTCTTTGGAATTCCAGTACAACTATAGCTCAATAATTCATCTGCTTCTGGTCCAAGTAGATCTTTTATTTCGTTAAAATTCATTATAACATCATCTGATTTAAATTTAAATTGATTTTTATGAATTAAAGTCTAAAAGTTTTTCTTAATTGATATTTTTTATCACACGTGACAGATGATTTTAAAAATTCTGAAACAGTAGAAGAGATATGCAAAACACTTGATGGAAATAGATATTATCATGATCTCTATTTGAAGGCTGTTAATCATCCAATCAGAAGAGAAATTCTTGAGATCATAAATAAATCGAATAATATTTCAAGAAGTAAATTATTTGAAATATTATCAGAAAATCAAGTAATAAATGACTTATCTGTTCTTGATTATAACATGGATTTTTTAATAAAGGCATTATGTATTGAAAAAGAAGTAATAAATGAAGAAATAATTTATAGTATTACCCAATCTGGGAAAATTATCGAAATTCTTAAATAAAATGTTTTAGAACTCTAAAATTCTTCTAAATATTTTTTATAGCAATTACAACAAGGAATTCCAAAATTTAAATTTAAATTGCTAAGTTTAGAATCATTAAAGTTCATGATACGGAGAAGTATTTCTCTGATATTGTCCAATTTTTCATTAAAGTAGAATTTCTTTAAATTAGAATAGTGATTAGTCTTTTTACATATTGGACATATAGAGTAATATTCAATAAAATTAAAAAATAATTTTTTCTCTTGTTTATTTAAAGCCTCTAACTTTAAATCTGGATTATTAATAATAATTTCTTTTAAATGATTTAATTCCTCAATCATCTCATCCCGTAAAAGATTTGAGCGCCTTAGAGGAGACTTTTTAGATTTTTTTGTTTTTCTATAATCGAAATCATCTAAATATTCTAAAGCTTCATTGAAGAATATTAAATTGTTTTTTCTTATTCTTTTAATTTTATCTTCAGTCATTCTATCAGATAATCACAAGTCAATAGTTATTTTATATCTAAGGGATCTAGTATAATTTCATTTTAAAATTTATATTATAACTAACTTAACTTTTTTTTCTTAAAAGAAGTGTTCATTTTAAATAAAATGAAAGCTTTTTTCCTTTCGAGAAAAAATATCTTCTTTTTTGGTATCCTTCAGTCTTCTGATATCCATTACTTTCGAGGACGCAAAATATTCAAAATCAAAATCTACTTCATCACCACTTTCCCTGCCAGGGATCGGCATTAATCGCGCAGTTAAAGGTTTATCAAATTTAACTGAAATAGTAGAGAGATCTAGTAAAATATAAAATAATTCTTTTTGAGTAATATTTCCAGGTAAAGGAACACAGTCAAGACCTGTTCCACAGAGTGTTGCATATAAGAGAAGAGTATCTAAATTAAATTTATTTTCTGAGAGACTCTGAGAAATAGCAAAGTCTTCTAAAACAGAGGGCATAAATCCAGAAAAGCCAATTACTTTCTCTTTTCTTGGAATTGCATTTTTAATTAATGCAACTCCAATTAATGAGCCATGAGCTCCAAAATATTCATACCCTAGTTTTTCAAAAGCAGTACCTATACTTTTTTCAATGGTGGGATAAGGTGCTGGAGAAAAATCAATTCCATGAAATTCAATATTATATTTTTTTGGTATTTCCTCACAAATTACTGTTAGATCATTGTAAATTTCATTGAACTTTCTTCTGAGATTCATTTGAGCTTCTTCTAATGTTTTGGAATTCTCAAAAACAGAGACTACTTCATCTGCCATTTCAAGAGCAAGTCCAAATGAGGGTCTTTCAGCTATGTGATATGCCGCAGGAAAGAAAGGAGTATCCGGAGTAACATTAGAACTTACACAAAATTTTAAATTGTTAAAAGGATCAGGTTCAGAGAGACTTTTTATAATTTTAGCAGCAGATCTTAAAGCAGATAAATTTATTCCATGATCTCTTGACGCAACTTGTAATGAAGTAAAAAATTTTTCCTTTCGTTTAATAAATTGAGGAACTTCATTTAAAAAGAGCTTTTCATACACTCCATATTTTTGTATTTGAATATCAGCGAGAACCGTACAAGCTGCAAAATAATCAATTTCATATTCTTTTATTAATCTTTCAATTATACTTAACTGATCATGAATTCGTGTTAATGTCTCATTTAAATTTTTTTCATAAACTTGCTGTTCATAAGATAGAATTGGTTGGGAGCATAAGCGCTTAGTTTGAACTTCAATATTTACATCGTTAAATTTCTTAGTTAATTCACTATTTAGTGAGTAAAATGCTTCAAGTTTTCTTTCTAATATATTTTCTAAAACTTTATCTTCTGCTAAAAAAGGTATTTTTTGACCAATTGTAATTGCTCGAATCTTCATTTTGTACTAATTTAATAAAATAAAATTATTTATTTTTAACTGATGTATTTATAAAGAAAATTAATTAATAAGATTTATAAGATTAATTATAAAATATTTAAAAGCAAATTTTAAAAGTTATTTATTCAAATGAATGATGTTCTCCAAATTTTAAACTAAATAAACTTATAACTCGTCCAATTTAGCTTTCTCTTTAATTAATTCCTCTTTTAATATAGGTTTAGTAAATTCTCCAGGTTTTATTGGACCCAATTCTTCTAATTCCTTTTTAAAATCTGTTATGACATGAGCAAATTTTTCACCCTCGCCAGCGGATATACTTGTGATTTTAACTCGTTTTTCATGAATACCAGTTTGACCCAACATCTCTTTAATACTGCTATATCGAGTTTTTGTTTTGAGAAAACCAGTATCATAATGACAATCTTGCTCGTAGCATCCAGCAATTAATACTCCATCAGCACCCAAAAAGAAACTTTCAAAAACTAAAGCAGGATCTAACATTGCAGTACACATGACATGAATTACTCGTATATTTGAAGGATATATTATTTTACTTGTTCCGGCGAGATCTGCTCCGATATAAGAACACCAATTACATAGAAAGGCTATAATCAAAGGATAATCACTTTTTTTTTTACTTAAAACCGTCCTTATCTGGGTAGATATCTGACTTTTCTTAAATCCTGGAATATAGAGGGCATCACTATGACACATTGCTGCACATGCACCACAACCTGAACAATTAGCTTGAGTAAGATTTAATTTATTTCCTTCTATTTTTATAGCATTGTAAACACAAATATGTTCACATAATCTACATAAATCACAATTTTCAGCATTAAAATAGACTATATGAGGATCTAGTTCTACATTACCTTTTGAAATTAAGGCAATTGCTTTTGCAGCAGCGCTTTCTGCTTGTGCTATACTGTTTGGAATATCTTTTGGACCTTGAATTGCACCAGCTAAAAAGATTCCATTTACCGAGGTTTCAGACGGTTTAATTTTTAAATGTTTCTCAAGTAAAAAGCCATATGAATCCTGTGAAATGTTTAAAATATTACTTATTTTATCAGTTCCGTCTGCAGGTTCCATTCCTACTGCTAAAACAACTAAATCGGTTTCATTCTCGAATATCTTTCCTTCAATTACATCTTCGCCTCGTACTAGCAACTTGCCTTCTTCTGAGATATCACCTTTTAAAATAGCAGATATATTACTCTTAATAAATCTAATTCCAAAATCTTCACGAGCTCTATTATAAAATTCTTCACAATTTTTTCCAACGGCTCTTATATCATTATAGTAGATAGATACTTTAATCTCGGGATGTTCTTTTTTCAGTAAAACTGCTTCCTTTATAGATAGATTACAACAAACTTGGCTACAATAATCGTGATGAATAACTTGGTTTCGAGATCCAACACATAATACAAATGATACCTTACTTGGAAATTTTCCATTTGATGGCCTAATAACTCTACCTCGTGTAGGACCATCATTATTAAGTAAACGTTCCATTTGCATCGTCGTAATCACATCCGCATATTTATCATAATTAAGTTCTCCAAGTAAGCTAGGGTCAAATGTTTCAAATCCGGTTGCTACGATAATGGACCCAACCTTAATTGTTAATTCCTCTTCTCTTTGGTCAAAATCAATGGCATCTCTATCACATGCTTGAGCACAAGCTTTACATCCGATACAATAATCTTCCAAGATATTTGGATAGAGCGGAATTGCTTGTGGATATGAAATATCAATTGCTTTTCTTGGGAAAAATGTATCCTCTACATCGATTGGGCAAACATCCCTACAAATATCAAAACAACCTACACAATTTTCCTCAACAATGAATCGAGGCTTTTTGGTGATGGTCACATCAAAATTTCCTACATACCCTTCCACATTCTTTATTTCAGAATAAGTATATAGCTCAATATTGGGATGATCATTTACCTCACTCATTAAAGGTCCTAAAATACAAATACTACAATCTAAAGTTGGAAAAGTTTTATCAAAAAGAGCCATATGACCACCTATAGTTAAATCTCTCTCCACTAGGTATACTTTATATCCTGCTTCTGCAATAACTAATGCTGCTTTTATTCCTGCAATCCCGCCTCCAATTATTAAAGTAGAAGGCGTAATCCTAGAATATTGAATTTCTAATGGCTCTAAAAGCTTAACTTGCTCAATTGCCATATTAATTTGATCAATTGCTTTTCTAGTTGCCTTTTCAGGCTCGTTGCTATGTACCCACGAATTTTGTTCTCGAATATTAGCAAAGGAAATAAGGAATCGATTTATACCAGCCTTTTCAATTGTTTTTCTGAATAGTAATCCATGTAATTTAAATGAACAGGCGGCAATTACAACACGATCAATCTTATTCTCCTTTATTTCTTCAATAACCTTATTTAAACCAGCCTCAGAGCATAAATATTGGTCCCCAATCACATATAGATCTGGATATTTACTGAAATGGTCAATTAACTTGTTATTATCAATAACCCCACTGATGTTTTTTCCACAATCACATATATATAATCCAATTTTCAATTTAGAACCCCATAATATTAATGAATTTACGCTAACTTATGAGTAATATAAAAATGAGTATCTATTAATTATTGCTAATTAGTAATGTAAGATAATTTTAACTTTTCCCAAATATAAAGAAATTTGAGAGACTGCTTATTATTTATTAAAGTAGGAATCAAACCTAAATTTTGCTACTTAAAACTTACTATATTAAATATTAAAAGCAATAAATAAATTAATCTCCATTTTTACAACTAGAAGCCTCTTTTTGTGTTTTAACATTTTCAACCATTTCTTTAGGGAGAAAAGGATACACCTTGACTATATTAAAATTATGTTTTTTTAATTCTAAGAAATATTCCTTTTCCGTCATATATTCTTTTCTTGCCCATTCTAAGATTTCTCTTCTCGTATAAAATCTCCCTTTTAATAAACGTAATCCTGGACATTTTTTTGAATATCTAACCAGATTCTTTTTGTTGGTTACCATCATTTTCCAAAATGGGAAACATCTGCATTGAAAAGGTCGCGCTTCATGAACCGTACATGAATTATCGTGTAAAAAATGACAGTGCTCATCATCTCCCGTAAATTTAAATCCCAATGTGTTAATCTTATACGTTTTTCCTCTTGTTTCTTCTGGTGCTTTCCAAAAAAAAGTGTCTTTAATAACTTTTAGATACTTTTCTGCGAATATGCTCAACCCATTTTCTCCCTTTAAATGAAGATGATTTGCTAATCTTACTATATCCTCTTTATAAAGATAGACCTCTCCTTCTTTAAACCCCCTACAACAATCTCCGCACATTTGACAAGAGAACTCAATACCGTGTTCCAGAAACTTTGATAATTTTATCTCGCTTGATGTCAATGCAAACTTAATTCATATAAAAATTAATTCTAATTAATACATAAATATAGGAAAAATAAATTTAAAATTAAATATTAATTCATTGATTATTTACACAATAAGGAGTTAAGTAATTGGTTAAACTTATTTTAAATAAAAAGATTAGGTTGATTCTTGAAGAAATAGAAATTGAGTTTAATCAGTTTGAAGAATTACTAGAAAGTAGTAATATCCAGCAAACAGTACAGTATAATAAATGGTATAAATATTTTGTTAAAATTTATGGAAGCAAATTTACAAATCTGCGTTTATATATATTATTTGCTTTACTCTATTTCTTAGGATATCTATTTATCTTAAAATTTATCTTAAAATGTACTATAGTCACTTACTTTGAAAGATTTACCACTGAAAAATTTAATAATTTAAAAGATAAGATTAAAAAAGAATATAACGAGAAGTTATTCTTTTTGGAGGATTATTTTATTCCGTTTTTTGAAATACTTGAAAATATGAGTCAAAACTCATATATAAAATTTTTAAATATTATAGACAAAGAGATTTTTGAATTGGAGATACCCAATGAAAATTTTTTTAATTTTATTATTCAACACTTTTTCTCGAATCTAATAAGACATAAGTCAGGCGAGTTTTATACTCCAAAATTTCTAGCTAAAAAGATGGTTGAAGAAAGCTATGAATTTGGAGATAAAGTACTTGATCCTAGTTGTGGTTCAGCTATCTTTTTAGTTGAAATTCTTAAAATCATACTTTCCTCCAATAAATCAGAAGAGGAGAAAATTGCTGCAGTAAATAACCTTACCGGTTATGATATCAACCCAATTTCAATTTTTATAGCTAAAATTAATTTTTTCTTATTATTAAGGGAAAAAGTTTCAAGGATTAAATTCAATTTGTTAATAAGAGATGCATTATTCACATCAGAATCTAATTCACAAAAAAGGTTTGATTTAGTAATTGGTAATCCTCCTTGGTACACATTAAGAGCTATAGAATCAATTGAATTTCAGCATCAAGTAAAACAATTAGCAGAAAAATTAAAAATCAAACCACAACCAAAAAATATTTTGAATATTGAAATCGCATCTCTTTTCTTTTATAAGGCAAATTGTGCGTATATGAAGGAGAATGCAAAGATTTTTTTTGTAATAACTAAAGGAATTATGAACGGGTCTCATGCATCCCGTTTCCGTAGTTTCGAAGGATTTTCTGATATGAAAATATGGCAATTTAAGCTTAATATTGAAAAAATATTTAATATAGATTTTATATGTTTATATGCTAAGAAATCGGAATCTAATCTCGTACAAAAAAGATTTGAAATTCCAGTATATTATTATAATATAGCAGATAATCAAAGAAATCTTACTTGTTTTGAAGATTGCGATTTAAATATGGAAAAGAAAGAAATTTTTATTCCATATCATATTGAAAAAAGAAATGATAAAACCTATATTCATAAACTAGTGTCAAAAGAAGAATATCAAAACCTCTTATTTTTCAAACACAGTAAATATAAAAAACTTTTTCATAAAGGGGCAGATTTAAATCCTAGAAATTTAATCTTTATCAAATATGAAAGGTTTAATAACTCTTTAGTTAAAATTAATCCTGATGAGAGAATCTTTAAAAGAGCAAAAACACCTTGGAATAAAACAGAGTTTAGCAATGAAATTATTGAAAAACAATATATTTTTAAAGTTATTAAAAGTACTGAACTTGTTAAATTCTTTGTTTATAATTTTTATGATGTTTTTCTACCACTTTCAAAGGAGGATTTAAGCTTTAATTATTCAAGATTACCAAAATATGCTAAAAATTTTTATGATAAAATTAATCGTATTTACTTAAGACATAAAAAGGAGACTACTAAAAATAAATCATTAATGGATAATTTAAATCGTTGGTCAAAACTCATTAATCCGCGCCAAAATGCTAAAATAAAAGTTGTGTATAATAATTCTGGTTCAGTCCTAAATTCTGCGGTGATTCTAGGAGATTATTTGATAACAGGAGATTTAAGTTTTTATAATGCAAAAAATATAGAGGAAGCCTATTATCTATCAGCTGTTTTAAATTCACCACTAATGAATAAACAAATTCGTATTAAAAAGAGTTCAAGGCATATATTCAAAATTCCGTTTGAAAATCCAGTTAAAATATTTAATCCAGAAGATAAAAATCATAAATTATTAGTAGAATTAGGTAAGAAAGGGCAGTTAATTTCAAAATCAATCTATGAGACTCTAGTTAAAAGAGAGAAATTTATTCCTTCTAAATTAATGATTCAAAAAAGTATTGATAAAGAATTGATACCTCTATTAAATCAAATTGATAAAATAGTAATAAAAGAATTTTAATATCAAAATAATAGGGAAGTATTATATTAAAATATAAAATTGTTAATTTTCTTGTGTTATATTAAGAAAACTTAATTTACATCCGATTTATAATAAAGTAAAT
>Ga0209635_10002557_pt1 | contig 13984 bp, 11 predicted proteins | sample DeeMarSWOR230_32_FD_187463 | JGI IMG/M metagenome (GOLD analysis project Ga0209635, IMG submission 187463) | Marine sediment microbial communities from White Oak River estuary, North Carolina - WOR-2-30_32 (SPAdes) (version 2) | ecosystem: Environmental > Aquatic > Marine > Intertidal zone >... | reverse complement strand
TCCAGAAAAAGCGCGATGAAACCCACCACGAAGAGCAGCACGGGTATCCAGATAATCATATCAGCACTTCCTCACACGAATCCGGTTTCCACTCACCTCGATGACCTCCACCTCCTGACCTGCCTCGACGAACTCACCATCGGTTTCGACGTAGAGGATCTCTCCTTCGATCTCAGCCTTGCCCACGGGACGGAGCTTTGTGACCGTGATCCCGCGCTTGCCGGCAAGCCTGCTCTCCTCCTCTCTGGTCTGCACGGTAAATCCCTCTTCCGCAGTCTGGGCTGCCTTCAGGGTGAGCCGGCTGAAAAGCTTGATCTGAGGAATCGAGTAGGCGAGCGCGCTGAAGATGATGATCGACGATACGGTGCTCAGGCCGACGACGAGGATGTTTCGCCTGAAAAGGTCCTTCTGCCACTGAAAATCGGGAAGCACGAATCCCTGCATGGAAAGAACCAGGGAGCCTACGATCAGCGCTATGCCCGTAATGCCGGCAACGCCGAAGCCCGGTATGACGAATATCTCGAGTATGAGAAGTACGAGGCCGAGCACAAAGAGTATGAGCTCGATGGACCCGACCGTCCCGAGCAGTGCATAGCTCGCAAACACGACGGCGAAACAGATGATGGCTATGGTACCAGGCACCCCGAACCCTGGTGAGGTGATCTCGATGAACAGAGCCACGAGACCGATGATGATGAGCATACTCGTAAAGGCGGATCCGGTGATAAATCCGACTGCCCTGTCTGCTGGAGAGGGTTCGAGTTCCTTCACCAGCGGGTCCTCGAGACCGAGAAAATTCAGGAGATCGCTCTGCACTGAAAAGGTCCCCGAAGAGACCCCGTAGTGCTCCATCTCACGTGCGGTGAGGGTGAGGAGCTTTCCGGCTGGAGAGACGATCTTTCCCCTCTCCACGACCTGGCCGGTCTTCTTCGCCTCCCGCTCCGCGTCCAGCAGCTCCTCGGTCGTCATAACGTGGAGCTCTTCATCGATGTACACTTCCACAAGCTCGATGTCCTCGTCCACCATGGCCCGGGCGATGGATGTGGGATAGCCGTTCTTCTCTGCAAGCGCCGCCATCTGCGCCCTGAGAGCGCTCACCACCTTTTCAGAAGCCGCCTGAGGGCCCTCGGCACCCATGACCACGGGTGCCGCAGCACCGAGGGACGTTCCCGGAGCCATGAAGATTTGACTCGCAGAAAATGATATGAGAGCCCCTGCTGACCAGCTCACACCCGTGCTCTCCGGTCCGGTTGTTATGTACGCAATAGTCTGCGCAGGTTCCGCGGAGCCAATGAGTGTGGCAATCTGAAGTGCGGAATCGACCCGGCCCCCGAAGGTATTGATATCGAAGAGGAGTATGTCTGCTCCCTCCTCTCTGGCACGATCGATTCCGCGCCGTATGAAGACCACCAGGGCACGATCGATCTCACCCTGAACCGGTATGACGTAAACCGCTTGGCGGGATGCTCCCGCTTCCTGTGCATGAAGTCCGTGAGGTACCGACAGAAAGACGAAAAGGGCGAGGAGCAGCAGTGCGGCGCAAACTGTAAAACTGCAAAGGGCGAGAGGTTGTTTTTCTGGCATGTCCCCGTTATCCTGTACCCGGAAGACCCACCTTAACAATAACGGGCCCTGGCAATAAAATCAACCACCAACATGCTGGTATTTGTGATCGGAGAGAGTCAGGAGTGTTTTAGAAATACTTCTTTCTTGGGCCGCAGGAGCCGTGTTCCGGCCATGATGGCAAAGATAACGACGATGTAGCTGAGCACGGATGCCTCGGTGATCAGGTATGCCCGGGCCGTTCGGTTAAGGGCGGGGAGGCTGACGAACATCAAGAGCGGAAACGCGAGAAAGAACGACAGCCCGCTTCCCAGCACCAGGTCACGGGCAGCCGGTGTGCGGTACCCGGGATCGATGACCCTGAGCAGTGCAAGGCCTGTGCTGATGGTTCCCGTCAGCAGCCCGAAGATAGATATGACCCGGTGAAAAAAGAAATCCTGGTAACTCCGTTTGGCGAGAAAGATGATCAGCACCATGACGGTTACTCCACCGATGATGCAGATCACCAGTATGGGCACGATATACTGCACCACCACCACGACCTCGATCGCCATGATTGCTGCGGCGACGAGCAAATCGACGCTTGCTGCGGAAATGCTCGTGAGCATGTCATCGTCGAGCACGTGATGCAGCTTCATCCGGCTCATGAGCATTCCGATGAGAAGTGAGATGACCGTCCCGAAAAAGGTGTGATAGGCCCAGAGGACCTGCCCGAGCTGCACGGCATAGTCAGAGCCTATTCTCCCAATGAGCGTGACGATGGTCCTTATAAAAAAATAGTTGACCAGGTAAATCGACCCGATGAAGGCAATGTGAAAGGTCCCTGTTGATATGACATCGGGATGGGTCGTCATTCTGCCCGTGGGCACACCCCGTCGACCCTTCGGGAGGAATCCCCTGTTTCTGAGGGCCTCAATGTCCTGGTCTTCCACGTATCCTTTCCTGATGCCCCAGTTGAGAAAGGAAATACCCACGAAACAGGCCCAGAGAAATCCCAGTGAACCAAAGGTGAGGCCCACCGTACCCCCGCTTACGAAACCGAGTGCCTCCCAGCTCTTGCCCAGGGCATAGGCCTGGCCCGAAGACTGGCCGAATCCGATCGCAAAGAGTATGCCGAAGGTGGGGAACAGATCGGGCATGATGGTGAACAGGAAGATGAGCGTAATCGTGTATCCCACAAAGCCCTCCACCGCATACCCGAGCGAAAGGTTGAAGGCCGTGGTAAGCGCATTTCGATCCATGTAGCGTTCGCGCTTCTTCAAGGCGATGGCAATGAACGTCACGGCAAGCAGGTGATACACGATGTTTCCGAGCAATTCACGGGAGGGCATGAACTCAGGGACCAGGTGCTCGGTAAGGTAGACGAGTCCGAGTCCGATGAAACCAGCAGTGATTGTATTGGGAACGAGAAAGCGCTGCAGGAAGCGGACATTGGCCCTGATGATGGATGCTGCAAAAAGAGAAACGCAGATGATGGCAAAATCTAAAACGAGACCCCATTGCATCATGAGGATGTATTATCCCTCTCAAAGTCTTCCCATATCTCATACAGGTTCTCGACCCCCATACGTCTCTTGCCAGCTTCGATCTCCTTCACATATTCCACAACTTTACGGTTAACAGGGGTGTCAATGCCCATGCGCTTTCCCTCGTCCACGAGTGCGCCATTGATGAAGTCGACCTCCGTATGCTTCCCCTGCTCAAGGTCACGATGGATGTTCGATTTCAGTTTCCGGTACTTCGTTCCCCCCACAACCCTGAGCATGATCTCACGGACAAAGAGAGGAAGTCCTGCCTGGTGGTTTCCAAATTTCTCCGGGTTGATGGCTCCGGTCAGTTTTTCCAACTCTACTCCGCGCTGCTCAGCGATCAACGATCCCTCGGTAATGATCTGATAAAACAGCCTACGGGCTACACGGTAGTCCAGCATCTTGCCCACCGGCATGCCAGCTACACCGCCCAGACCTGTCACACCACATACGATGAGGAGTTTCGACCACAGCATACCCCGGATGTTCTCGGAAAAATCAACGGGGATTTTCGTGTTGAGCAGACTTTTCAGAAGGAAAAGATCATCGATGCCTGCATTGTTGAGTGTACCGAAGGTTATCCCTCCCCCCGATCTGACCATATATTCGCCATACTCCAGCACCTCGACGTTGAACGCAACTGCACCAGCGATAATCTTTACATCCGAAAAATCCTCGGCTATGGATAGAACCTGGATGCCGTTCTGATTCGTGACCATGAATCCATCCCTGCAGAGATACTCCCGCGCTTCCTTAAATACATCGGGGAGGTAGTTGTTTTTCACCGTGATGAAGATTATATCGAAGGTTCCCATCTCCTTGGACAAACGCGGAAATGCCCTTACATTCCGGGAGAACTCCCCCATTTTACCGCGTACGTGCAGGCCGCGCTCGTTCAGAAGCGCGGCAATCTCTTCCCCGTTCTCGACACAGTAGGGATCGTTCCTGTTCAGGGCGAGAACTGTTGCGATAACCCCTCCGATACCGCCACATCCGATAACCGCTATCTTCATAGTAAATTAAGCATACCGGGTGAGGGTTTTTTGTCAAGAGATAGAAAACAGACGCCACTGTCTCTTTCTTCCTCCAATTTTCATTGCCATTCCCCCGTGAAGGTGCTATTAGTATTGCATGTTCGTTCACAACATATCACCGGTCATCGTATCTTTCGGGTCCTTCTCCATCCGCTACTACAGCCTGCTCTTCCTGTGCGCTTTTCTGCTCGGGCTTTACCTGACCAAACGGATATTCGAGGAAAAGGGCATCGATACGAAATACCTCCACCCCCTGTTCATCACCATTTTCATCTGTGTGGTCATCGGAGCGCGGCTCGGCCACGTCTTCTTCTACCGACCCAGGTACTTCCTCGCCCATCCTCTGGAGATCATCAAGTTCTGGAAAGGTGGGCTGGCAAGCCATGGTGCGGCCATCGCCATGCTCATCGGCGTGATCATCTTCACCAGGATCTATCCTCTCACCTTCTTCCAAATCGCCGACTCCCTGAGCATGCCCATCGCCATTGCCACGAGCTTCGTGCGGCTTGGCAACTTCTTCAACTCCGAGATCGTGGGGAGAGTCACATCCGTACCCTGGGCGGTGAAGTTTCTCAGGTATCGCGAACCAAACGGCGGTCCTCCCCAGTACCGCCATCCCTCACAGCTCTACGAGATGGTGATCGGCATTATCATCTTCGTGACCCTGTGGACCGTGTTCAAGAGGCGGAAGGACAAGCTTCAGGATGGCACGCTGTTCTACCTCTTGCTTTTTATGTATTTCACGCTTCGTTTCCTCGTCGAGTTCGTCAAGGAATATCCATTCATCATACCCTCCATTCCCCTGACCACGGGACAGTACCTCAGCATACCCTTCATAATTTTTTCGGCCTACATGCTTTTCGTGCGGGGCAAGATAAGAAGCAAGGAAGAAGTCGGGGAATAGTTAGTTCTTGGGGACACCTTCGCCAGCGGAGCCGGAGGCTACTCAGGTGCCCAAAGAAGAATAGTGCCCTTGACCTCAGGAACAACACACCTTATAGAGAGTTATAAACAGCCGTTTCCAACCATCATATGGAGGATATCAGATGTCTCGTATACGTAAGGTCAGGCAGGTCTTGAAGAGCAAACCCACCATCGAGGGCGCAGGGGTGCATCTGAAGAGGGCATTCGGTTATTACGAGGCACCCCGGTTCGACCCCTTTCTGCTTCTGGACTATTTCGGTTCAGACAACCCAGACGACTATCTCGCGGGGTTCCCCTGGCACCCCCACCGCGGAATCGAGACAGTCACCTATGTGCTGCATGGCAGCGTGGAGCACGGGGACAGCCTGGGCAACAGCGGGATCATCAGTTCAGGTGACATCCAATGGATGACCGCTGGAAGCGGCATCATCCATCAGGAAATGCCGAAAGAGACAAAGGGCCGCATGCGGGGACTTCAGCTCTGGGTGAACCTCCCGGCCAGCCACAAGATGATGCATCCCCGCTACCAGGAAATCAGCGCGGACAGAGTGCCCGAAATAGACCTGGAAGGAGGCGGAATGGTCAAGCTTATTGCCGGGGACTACAACGGTTTTTCGGGACCGGTCAGGGAGATCGTGTGCGATCCCGAGTATCTCGATATCAGCGTCCCTTCCGGCGCTTCCTTTCAGCATCCGGTAAAAACCGGGCATACGGTTTTCGCATTTGTGCTCGGAGGTGAGGGAATCTTCGGTGAGGGCCAACCCGCAGGTATCGGTGAGGGGAACGTGTTGCTCTTCGAAGACGGTGAGGAAATTCTTGCGAAAGCCTCTGACACAGGCTGCCGTTTTCTGCTCGTGTCCGGAAAGCCCATCGGCGAGCCCGTGGCTTGGCGTGGACCCATCGTGATGAACACCGATGAGGAGCTCATAACCGCCTTCGAGGAGTACCACCAGGGGACCTTCATCAAAAACCGTTAGTTGGTGTCTAACTTGTTTGACACTAACTGTTGAGCTGTTCCCAGAATTCCAGAATTTCCACCTGGGCACCCACCAAGGGCAAAATTCCAGGTTCTAGCGGGACGTCTGCGCTCCCGGATCTTCACCCAGCCCGATCACGACACCTGCGCTGAAATCACCCTGCCAGAGAACATCCGTGTATATTCCGGCACCGATACCACCGGTGCCGAACCAGAGCCCGCCGCCGCTGAAGGTCATGGGCATGAGCAGGCGTCCCTGGAGCCTTATACCTATCGTTTTCGTTATGTCAATCTTGGCGCCGCCACCCAGGGCTGCAGCAAAAAACCACTCGCTTTTGTACCCTCCCTCCTTGGGATCGAACCAGGCGGCCCCCAGGGAACCGTTGACGAAGGGGTGTACCCTTCCGTCCAGGAACTGCTGGGTTACGCCGATGAGAAAGTAATTTATGGCGATCTTTAAATCCTCGATGTACTTCGGTGGGATAGGAGGCTTCACTGTTGCTTTTGTGTCGATGCGGGTATAGCTGAACTCGGCGAAGGTGTTCGGAATGAACTGATAACCGAATATGACAGCGTAATTCACGCTGTCCTTGAAGTCGATATCCGCTATGTCGCCCCCTACCTTTCCTGTCAGTTCCCATCCAACCATCGGGGTAATCTCAATCTTCTGCGCCCAGCTCACCGTGGGTACCAGCACCAGAGCGATTAGCAGCATGAAACCGACTCCCGTTACCCTGACCAGCTTGTCTCCCCTCTGTTCCCTGTTTTTTAAACTCATCTCTTCTCCTCCCTGTTGGTTAAAATTCCAACTCCGTCACACAGAGTTCACGAATTACATCAGAGACAGTATGTTTTGTTGATAAACCGGTCAATACCGAATGTGGTTGAGCTCCGAAACTCTTCGTGGTCCCGATCCTGCCGGGCGGGAGGACCCTTCACAGGGCACAGCCCTATTTTTCTTGACAAGGTTGGGGCCTCTCGATACCTTAGAGGGCAACTTATCTCCCGGAGCTCTGCTCATGGATATATTCAACAAGTGTCATGCTGACGGTGGGTATCTGGGCATGTTCAGGATGGCAAATGACCGGTACTACACCCGTCCGATTCTCAATCCTTATCCCGGACCGGAGATGGAGTTTCATGGAAAGAAGGTCATCATCTGGTCGATCAATAACTATCTCGGGCTGGCGAGGAACGAGGAAATACACAAGGTATCCATCGAATCGATGAAAGAGTACGGTGCATCGGCACCCATGGGCTCACGAATGCTCACAGGAAACACGACGAAGCACGAGGCTCTCGAGGAGCGGCTCGCCGAGTTCGAACAGAAGCCATCGGCCATACTCTTCAATTACGGTTACCTCGGGGTTCTGGGCACCGTTTCCGCACTGGTGAACCGGAGCGATACCATCGTCATCGACAAACTCTCCCATGCCTGCATGATCGACGCCACCTTTCTTGCAGGCGGCAAATATCGCTTCTATAAGCACAACGATATGGATGACCTGGAGAAACAGCTCAAGCTGGCACGGAAGACGAAGAGCGGCGGCGTGCTCATCATAACAGAAGGTGTGTTCGGCATGCGCGGTGACCTCGCAAAACTCGATACCATATGCGACCTCAAGGATCAGTACGGCGCCCGCCTCTTTGTGGACGATGCCCACGGCTGCGGCGTTATGGGCCCGAACGGCAGAGGCACCTCGGAGCATTTCGGTATAGTGGAAAGGGTGGACCTCTACTTCAGCACCTTTGCAAAGGCCTTTGCAGCCATCGGCGGATTCACGGCCGGCGAGGAGGAGATAATCAGGTACGTGCGGTACAATGCGCGGACCCACATCTTCGCAAAGAGTCTCCCCATGGTCTACGTCGACACGGTGAGCGCAACGCTCGACAAGATCATCAATGAACCCCAGCATCGCGAACGCTGCTGGGAGGTTGCGAGGATGCTCCAGAAGGGCCTGCATGAGATGGGATACAGCATCGGGGACACACAGTCACCCGTCACCCCCGTTTATGTTCCTGCCGAACCGGCAGTGGCCAAGGACATCGTTGCTTATCTGAGGGAGAAGCAGGGCGTTTTCGTTTCAGGTGTCATGTATCCCGTGGTACCCAAGGGAATCATACTGCTGCGCTTGATACCCACGGCAGCGCACAGCGACTCACACGTGGAAAAAACCCTGGTGGCATTCAAAAACCTCAGGGACGAATACCATCTGAAACTGAGGGAAGTCAAGGTATAAAGGTCATACTTTCAGCGGTCTTCCCCTGCTCGCGGATTTCAGCAATACCTCGATGACCTCCAGGTTATATAGAGAATCCTCCAGGGGATAGAGCGGTTCAGCCACCCCGCGAACCATGTCTGCGAAATGTTCGAACTCGAGCCGATACTCGTCCACACCCTCAAAACGCCTGCTCTTCTGCTTCTCGCTGTGCTGCGCCACAATGCGTGTCTCCCTGCCAAATGAAACGAAGGCCCACGGTACCTCGATAAGACCCTTGTCACCGATGACACGGTACCAGAACCGCGGCTCTTCATCCATGGCCACGTGAAAAGATGAGAGCACACCGCCGGGAAAGCGCATCACACCCTCAAAGGTCATGTCCACCCCGGTTCTGGTATAGTTCGCAGTCCCAAACACCTCAACAGGCTCGGCTCCTGTGAGCATTCTCGAGACGTTGACCGGGTAGCAGCCCACATCGTAGAGCGCCCCGCCGCCGAGCTCACGGTCATTGAGATAGCTGGACTCATCCTCGAGCACGTAACTGAAAGCCGACTCGATGGCCTTCAACCTGCCGATTTCTCCTTTCCGCACCATGTCGAAAACCGCCAGGTTTCGTGGATGGTACCGGTACATGAATCCCTCCATGAGCACGAGTCCTTTCTCCCGGGCCTTCCTGATCATCGCTCGGACCTCACGGGAGGTGATAGCAAGAGGTTTTTCGCACAGCACATGCTTCCCGCTGTCCAGGGACCTGATCGTCCATGGGTTGTGCAGGCTGTTCACGAGCGGAGTGTAAACCGCTTCAATGTCCGCTTCATCGAGCATCTGCTCATAGGAACCGAAGTGCTGTGCAATATCCAGCTTCTTAGCCCATTCCCTGGCCCGCTCCCCGTCCCTCGAGGCAATCGCCCGGACGATCACCTTTTTCGATTTCCGCAGATTGGGTATTACCCTGGACACGGCAATATCAGCAGTACCCAGAACGCCGAGGCTGAGCGGTTTTTCTGCCATGGTCTTCCTCCCGGTTTTTCGTCTTTTCACAGATCTCGATCCGTTGTATTATAGATCGGGTGCTAGTTTCTGCACAAGTCAGATCGTGTACGAATACGTCAATGGGTCTTACGATATTTAAAGAGGAGAAGGCGGCATGGACAGAGGCAGAATCGCTATCATCGGCGGCGGCAACATGGGGGGCGCCATACTCCACGGGCTGATGAAGGAACATGCGAATCCGGCGAATATTTTGCTTGTCGAGATCCGGGAGCAGGTCAGAAAGGAGTTTGATAGACGGTACAAGATTGCCACAGCTTCTGCCATAGAGGGGCGGATTGGTGATTACGATGCCATCATCCTGGCGGTCAAGCCCCAGGACATCGAGGTATTGCTCTCGAAACTCAGCCCCTTCATGACCCCACACAATCTTGTGATCTCGGTCGCTGCGGGAATCTCAACCGCATACATTGCAGACAGGCTCCAGGCGCAGCAGCCCGTTGCCAGAACCATGCCCAACATTGCCGCACAGGTCGGTGCATCCGCCGTTGCGGTCTGCTTCAACGAAAATGTGCAGGAGAGTCAGAAAAAACTTACCCGCTCGATCATCTCGAGCATCGGTTTCGCGGTGGAGGTGGATGAGGGGAAGATGGATGCAGTCACCGGCCTATCCGGCAGCGGTCCGGCTTTCGTGTTCCTCATGATCGAGGCCCTTTCAGACGGCGGGGTTCTCATGGGCCTCTCCAGGGAGACGGCACTTGCACTCGCCGTGCAAACCGTATACGGTGCAGCTTCGATGGTTGGGAAGACTGGAGAACATCCTGCAGTTCTGCGAGAACGCGTCACAAGTCCCGGTGGGACCACCGCCGAAGGGCTGTTCACACTTGAGAAGGGTGGATTCAGACACCTCGTGTCAGGTGCAGTCCGTGCTGCAGCCGAAAAATCAGCGGCTGTGGGCAAGAAACTCGGTTCATGACCAGAGTGGATCGTAGCCCCTTCTAAGGTATTTACAGGGCTTGATCTCTCGAGCGTCTGTTGCTCGTTCCAACATGCCTATCGAAAATCGGGACTTTGGACATCCCTGTTTCCTCTCAGGAGCGCTTCATAGTAACCCCTGATACGTGAAAGGGTTTCCTTGTCCTCGATATAGCAGACCTTCCGAAAAAGATGATCTACTCCCTGCGACACCTCCTTTTCGTGAAAAACCCTATCATTCTCGTACATGTTATCCTCATCGTCGACTGCACTAAAGAAAAAAGCACACGCTACGGCGAGGTCTATGCGCCTCGGCACTATCCCGTGCCTGCGGCAGAGCGAGACTGATCCGACGAGACGGTCGTCAGGCCCCAGTTTCCGGTATAGATCTCTTCCCACCCGGTAAATGGTGTCACCGAGGGCGCGGTTCTGAAAGCGGAGCAGCAGGTCCTCGATATGCTCGCCGATCCCCTGCTCGTCGAATTCCCCGGGGTACTCCTTAAGGAGCGCAGTCCCCGATTCCCACATTGCTTCCCTCGTTATATTAAGAAGGTCTGTATTAAGTGCGGCTTCCCAGACGAAATGGTACCGGGGGAAGAACACAAAGCTCACATACCCGAGCACGGCATGGCCCATGTTGTGTATGAAGAGCTTTCGATCCACATATGCCCTGATATTGTCCTTCGCAGTCAAGCCAGGGACAGCAGGCACCTTTCCACGAAATCCCCTGCGGTCGAGAATAAGGGTGTTATAGGCTTCTGCATACACAAGAAGCGGGTCTCGCGCCCGTTCCTGCTCGGTCATAATGGGCACCATCTTCCCGATCGAGGTCTCAACCAGTCCCACGGTCTCCTCGAGTGGAAAGCTCGGTGGCAGGTACGGCTTCAATCCATCCCTGAAGAATCTGGCCCCATCACGCATGTTCTCACAGATCACGATGTCCAGGGGCCTGCCGGGATAATGAGCCGCACGTTTGATCAGACCTTCGGCGATGGGATGCATGATGTTCTGCAGAGCCTTCTTGCCCACGGCCGTGGCAACGAGATCCGCGCTACTGATTTCTTCGCTCACCCTTTGAGCGTCTCTTCCGGAGACTCCCCGTACGTTGGTAACGCGTATGGTTTTCGGCTCCCGGTCCCTGATTTCAACTTTGTACTCACCCCGGCGGTTGAGTTCCCCGATGATCCTCTCGTCGATGTCGATGAACACCACTTCCCAGCCGGCCTTGGAGAAGAGCTGACCGATGAAGGACCGGCCCACATTGCCAGCACCGAACTGCACGAGCTTCATGACTCAGTCCTTTATCTCAGCATGTACAGGGGAAAAGGGATGCAGACGATCGAAGCTCCCCTCTATATCTGTTAGGTAAGGAGGCTGTTTTTCAACCGAGCATCATTCGTATGTTTTCCACGATCTTTTCGGGGCTGGGGAGGTTCTCATGCTCAAGGGGAGCCGACATGGGTGGCGGCACCTCGTAGGCCGCTACCAGCCTTATGGGCCCTTTCAACGATTCGAATGCCTTCTCCTGCACGATACGTATGATATGCTCGCCGAAGCTGCCCCTGCCAGGCGCCTGCACCACGACGATTGCGCGGCCCGTCTTTCCGACGGACCTGATGATGAGATCCTCGTCCAGAGGAACAAGGGTTCTCGGATCGATGATTTCAACGCTGATGCCGTCCTCCTCTTCCAGCTTCTCAGCCGCACTTAAACACGCCTTGAGTTGATGGGAATAGGAGATCAGGGTGATGTCCTTCCCCTCCCGCCGGATTACCCCCTTGCCGAGCGGGATCGTGTATTCGTCCTCAGGCACCACGTCTTTCTCAACGTACAGGTGCTGATGTTCTATGAAAAAAACAGGGTTGTCATCTCTGATCGACGTTTTCAGGAGCCCCTTCACATCATAGGCAGTGAAGGGGGCAACGACCTTGAGCCCCGGAAACATGGCGGGAAAGGCTTCTAGGCTCTGCGAATGCTGTCCGGCGTAGCCCTTGCCGCCGCCAATGGTGGTCCTTATCACGAGAGGTATCTTTGCCTTACCCCCGAACATGTACTTGGTCTTGGCAACCTGGTTACCGAGCTGGTCACCTGTCATGAGTATGAAATCTATATACATGATCTCAGCAACAGGACGCAAACCCGTCATCGCCGCACCCAGGGCCGTTCCAACGATTGCCGCCTCTGAGATGGGTGTGTTGAAGACACGCCGGCGTCCGAATATGTCGTATAGCCCGACCGTTGCCTGAAAGGCGCCGCCATACTCAGCTACCTCCTCACCGTAGAGCACCACTCGTCTGTCCCTTGCCATCTCCTCCATCAAAGCCTCGATGACCGCATGCCGGTAGAGGATTCGACCCTGGGAGTCACGCCGGAAGAGTTTCGGCTCTTTATTGAAAAGAACGGTTCTATAGGTTTCACCGATATCTTCACTGGTCGTGCTGGAAAACAGGCCCTCATAGATACTTCTGGGATCGGGATCGGTCGCGCCTGCGGCACGCAGGGTAACCTCTTCCATAGTGCTCTCGATCCGCCCGCGCAGGGTCGCTATGTCACCTTCAGTCATCATACCGTTTTCAATCAGCTCCCGGGTGAACAGATCGACTGGATCGAATTTGAGCCATTCCTCCTCCTCTTCTGCTGTGCGGTAGGTCATGCGCTTGTCGCTGAGCGAGTGGCCCTTGTACCGGTAAGTTTTAAACTCGATAATGACGGGACCTTCACCCTTCCGGGCAATCTCGACCGCCTTTTCGATGGTACTGCGCACCGCAAGCACGTGCATGCCGCTTTCCACCCGTGCATGCATGTTCTGGTCGTTGAATCCCGCACCCCGCTGAGCTATGTGTCTGAGCGCCGTTACTTCCCCAAGCTGCTGTCCTGACATGCCGTACTGGTTGTTCTCGAACACGAATATAACGGGAAAACCCCTGCCGAACTGCGGCATTGATGCGAAATTCATGGACTCGAGACAGATACCGTTGTTGACTGCCCCGTCACCAACCATACACACGGTCACCCTGCCGTTTTCCAGAAGCAGCGAGCTCAAACCCGCACCAGCTGCAATGGCCATACTCCCGCCCACAATGGCATTGGCACCCAGGTGCCCCGCATGAAAATCGGCGATGTGCATGCTCCCGCCTCTGCCGCGGCAGTACCCCTCCTCCTTGCCGAGCAGTTCGGCCATCATTTTGAACAGGTGGTGCTCCACTGCCCTCTTTAAAAGCTTCTCGTCAGAATCGGAGCTCTCCTTTTCACCTAAAAATGAGAGCAGCCCCCCTCTGTCCATGGAATAGATGTAGTACAGGCCCTTTCCAATGGAGTGCCCATGCCCCCTGTGCGTTGAGGTGATGTAATCATCGGGCATGAGAACCGACATGGTACCCGCAGCGACCGCTTCCTGTCCAATGGAAAGATGGGTGGCACCGATGAAGGAGAACCCCTCATAGGGAACCACTTTACCGGTTTTCAGCTTCATGATCATCTCCTCGAAAGTCCTTATGTAGAGCATCGTTTCCAGCAGTCGGATAGCCTGTTGTGAGGAGATATCACGGTTAAGGTGATCCTTGAGCGCCGTGCTCTCCTGAAAGGTGGGGATGTCGGGAAAGCTGATCCCTGCACTCGAAAAATCGGGCAGTACATCGATCTCTCTCATCTTTTCATTCCTGTATGTATGGTACCTGCAATTTATAACAAAATATTACATTTGTCAAGGTATAGATGTAAATAACTTGACAAATTATAACATTTTAATAACATTGTACATGATAAAGAGGA
>Ga0209635_10002556_pt1 | contig 13991 bp, 12 predicted proteins | sample DeeMarSWOR230_32_FD_187463 | JGI IMG/M metagenome (GOLD analysis project Ga0209635, IMG submission 187463) | Marine sediment microbial communities from White Oak River estuary, North Carolina - WOR-2-30_32 (SPAdes) (version 2) | ecosystem: Environmental > Aquatic > Marine > Intertidal zone >... | reverse complement strand
GATGAAGCTAATAAGATGATTAGAACCATCAAAGCTTTTCCATTGTTGGACGGATATCGAGGACAACCGAAAGCGGATAATGAAAGAATAATAGATACTTTATTGAAATGTTGTCGTCTTTTAATTGAAAATCCGGAAATAGAACAATTAGATTTAAATCCTGTAATTGTGTTTGAAAAAGGTAGAGGGTTAATGGTTGTTGATGCAAGAATTATTTTAAGGGAGGATGAATAATGAATAAATTCGAAGAATTTAATGGATTTTTTAATCCTAGTACTGTTGCTTTTTTTGGTGCTTCTAATGTGATGCAAAAATTTGGAAGTCTGCATCTTACAAACTTATTAACTGCAGGATTTCAAGGAAAAATAATACCAATTCATCCAAATGGAGAGAAAATCTTAGGTTTTAAAGCTTATAAAAATATCAAAGATGTGCCTGAAGATGTTGATTTAGTTGTAATAGCTACTCGTCCTGATATAATTAATAATATTTTAGAAGATTGTGGTCAAAAAGGGGTAAAATATGCTATCATTGTATCAGGCGGTTTTTCAGAAATCGGTAATGAAGAAGAACAAAACCGAATGAAAGAGATAGCTCAGAAATATGGAATTAAAATTATGGGTCCGAATTGTTCGGGAGAAGTAGTAGCCCCAAATATTAATATTACTCATGTTCCTTGGCCACCTAGAAAAGGAGGAGTTTCAATTATCTCACAATCGGGAACTTATGCCGTACAACCTTTAATTGCGATAAGTACAAAGATAGGTGTAGGGATTTCTAAAATAATTTCAGTTGGAAATGAAGTCAATACAGATTTAGTTGATTATCTAGAAGTACTAGAAGAAGATCAAAATACCACTTGTATTGGTTTATATTTTGAAGCGGTTAGGCGAGGTAAAGAATTTATAGAATTAATTGAAAGAATAAATAATAAAAAACCAGTTGTTATAATTCCAATAGGGCAAACAGAAGCAGGTACAAGATCTGCCAAGTCTCATACAGCAGCAATTACCTCTCCGGGTTACATAATTGACTCAATTTGCGAGCAAACAGGAGCAGTTAAGGTAAAAAATAGTATAGAGATGTTAAACTTATTAAAGGCTTTTGATTCACTTCCTCTTCTAAAGGGAAATCGTGTAGCCATACTTACTATGGGGGGTGGACCTGGCACATTGATGTCTGATTTATTTGAAAGTCATGGAATGAACGTTCCTGTTTTAAGTGAAGCATTACAAGAAAAAATAAAACCATGGCTCCCACCAACCGCATCAACAATGAATCCTATTGACCTTACCTATAGTGATGATATGCAAAACTATCTAAACGTTGTACCAGAAATTCTTTTAAAAAGTAATGAGATCGATTCTTTAATATTCTATGGGCTAATGGGAAATCAATATTTTACTAATATACTTAAAGTTCCAGATTATATGAAGGATCTGGAAAGTGTAATTGCTTTGAAAAACTTTGGAGATATGATGGATGATTTTTTTATGGCCCTTTTCGATGAGCTTGTAGATTTTAAGGAAAAATACAATAAACCCATAATTTTAACGTGTTATAATACCAGAGAGGAAAAATTTGTAGCCTATTTACAGGATCATGGAATTCCAGTTTACTATCCAGAAGAAGGAGTATGGGTTTTAATACGTATGTGGCAATATTCAAATTTTATGCTCTCTAAACTCAATAAATAATTTCTTTTTTTAATATTATTAAGAGAAAAAATCCTTTAATAAACTAGATATTATATTATAGCTCTCATTAATTTTGCCGTTTTTATTATTTTCTAATTTTAATAAGAGAGTTTGATTTCCAGAACTTAATTTAATTGTTAATTTTTTTGTTCCATTAGAGTTATTACCCCACATTTTCTCAAGACTATCGCAAAATTGATCTTTTTTCTTTTCTTTTATTAAAGCTTCTTCTTTCATAATTTTCCTTTTATCTATAGTATCTTTAATTCTAATACAAACTTTTTAAAGTGAACAAAAAATTACAAATAAAATATACAATATAATAGTTAGCTAATACAATTCAAATGCTACCTAATCTACCTTCTACTAATAAAAAAATATTTACAAAAGTTAATAAGGAAATTATTTTAATTCATCAGGATTCAATGGCAACCATGAATTTTAATTCATGCAATTGTTATTTAATTAATATTAATAATAAAGAATACGCTATAATAGATCCTGGGTGTTCAAAAAGAAAATTATATACGACTTTGAAACAAAATGAAATAAATTTCTCAGAAATAAAATATTTTTATATCACTCATGGCCATAGTGATCATATTGGATTAATTGATTACCTTCAAAAAAAAAATAGAGGAATTCAAGGATATATTCATAAGTTAGACAAGAGATTCATAGAAAGTTCAAAAGAATACTATAGTATGCTCTTTGATATTTCTCTGTTAGAAAACAATAAAAAATACAAAGATTTCATTGATACAATAAAATATTATACTACTCCTAATTCCACTATTCCAATTAAACAGAGTTTTAAAATGATTTTTGACATTTGGAATATTAAAAATAGGAAAATTTCCAATACATTTAAGGACGGAGAAATTTTACCTGGAAATTTGAAGGTGATTCATGCTCCAGGACATACTCCTGGAATGTGTATGCTATTTAAAGAAAATGAATATTTGCTTTTTTCTTCCGATATCCATTTAAGTAGTATTGGACCAAATTTCTCAGGTAATTATACTAATATATCTGATTTTAAATCATCTATTAATAAGATTATAAAGTTTGTAGAAAGTGGATTAGTAAAAGTTATATTATCTGGACATGGTAAAAATCCCATAACTGAGAAGTTAAAAAATCGATTATTGGATTTCTATAAAGGTATCCGAACTAAGGAAAATCAGTTATTGATGTTATTACAAGAAAAAGGTAACTTAACACTTGAACAAATTACAAAAGAAACATTTAAAGAATATATCAAAAGATTTGACAAGTTTCTTCATAAGACTAAATTACGCGATACAATAGTTATTGCTGAAGCATCAGAAATGATGTCAAACTTAAATATATTAAAAGAGTTAGAAAGACTAGGAAAAGTATCAAAACTAAAAAGACAGAATGAAATTTATTGGAGTTAAATTAATATATCACTTTTTATAATAATTAAAAATTTGAAATTCTTCAATCCAACTCCAATGAAACATTGGTTTATTAAATTTTTCTAACAATATTAATTCTTTTTCCTTCATTAAATTATGAATTTTTTCCAAATTTACATTGGATTCATGCAAATGAGTTGCCAAATAAGAAACAAATCCTCCTTTTCTTAGAGTTCGTCTACTTTCTCTTAAAAAATCTATTCGTTCATTATCGCTTAAAAGATGCCATACGTCATAAATTAATATAACATCCAAATGACTATCATGAATGGGAAAAGATACTTGTTTTGAGGTTTTAAATATTTCTACGTTTTTTATATTATTTAATTTAATCTTAGAATTCAATTCTTCCAGCTTATCCTCATTATAATCAAGAGCATAGACTTTACCTCTATTTGCTACAATATTGGAAATAAGCGTAGTATAAATACCTGAACCGCAGCCAAAGTCTAATACTTTAAAGCCTGCTTTAATTCCAATTTCTTTTAAAATATGTTCAGCTTTTTCATTCAGCCACTCATCTACATTCAAATTATTTTGACCTGTGATCAATATATATTAAAAAGAATCTAGGTTCACCTAAAAAAGATTACATTATTCATTTTCATTTACCATAACAATTCTGCTTTTTGCCAAAATTGAAGCTCTTTTGAGATTTTTGTCGCAAGGAACTAATATTCCGTTCTATCATCACGTAAAATATTTTTTTTAAATAAACTTTAACTATGTACAAACAGAGATCTAATTAAGAAACGGAAGGATTCCATTAACTCGAGCTAAACATTGGATTTCGCCCTCTATTAAGCAGAAATGCTTAATTATTTCTAAACCTTATAATTTTTGCTCGAACTATGGATCCTTACGCTTTTTTTATAAAACTTATGATTCATACAAATTTAATTCCAGAAAAATTAAAAAATATTAGACATTACATCTCTTAGAGTTAATTTAAAAATAAGATTCATTTTATTTATGAAAAAGAAATGCAAAAAGTGCGGAATGATTAGATCTACTAAAGATTTAGTTAAAAATGAGGGCGGAGATTATATCTGCTTTTCATGTTGGAATAAATATCTTAGAGAGAAAAAACTAATTTAACTCAAAATTTCTTGTTAATAAAATTGAGTTCTAAATGTATACTAATCATAAGAAACTAGGTAAGTGTATTTAGTTAAATCAAATTTCTTAATTTTTATATCTTTTTTAGGACTTTTCCTTGGAATTAAAGGCATTTTAACTACAATCTTATAATCATCTAAATAGATATTATTGTAAAAGCAATTTTCAAACTTGTCCCAATCAATAAATTTACTTAGCATTATCTCATCCTTTTTTGTAGTTGGGAATAAAGACATTTCATACCTCCAAAACATTCTTGAAAATATGATTTAGTATTATCATTTTATTGCTTTTGATTAATTTCTCCGAAGATTACCCTTAAACCATTAAATCCTAATAAGCTAATGGCATTAACTAAAGTTCTCTGATAAATCTCTAAACTATTATAATATACAAAACGACATATTTATAAGTTTCGACCATTTGATTAAAAGGGTTGTTAAATAAAAGCTTAATTTCTAATTTAAAAGTTTAGAAATGGGATTATAAAAAGAACTTATTAAAAATAGTATATATTAATTAGAAATCTTGGCAAAAATCCATAAAACTTTCGATTTCTTTTTCTATTTTCTCAAATTTTTTAATGTCCTTTTCTTAAGAATAGGGTATATCCTAAAATAGATCGCCTATGGGAAGATTAAGGTGTTTTCGTGCCTATTTTTCTAATTTAGTAAATGGAATTTTAGTTCTAGAGAATTTATATAACTTTAATTTAATTCTACTTAATTTACCCTCCCATTCTTTAGCAAACTCCCCACTTTCAATGTTTTCAGGTACTTCTTTTTGAAATTCTTTTATATCTTTAGATTTCAGATTTTTACTTTTATACTTGGAGCAATTTATGAAAAGTTTTTTTCTCTAACTTCATTTTAAATTATAAATCTAAATAAAATTCAAAAATAAGAAATATACTCTACTTATGTCTTACGGATTTTTTGGTAAAGTATTGTGGGTAGATTTATCAAATGGTAAATTTGAAGAAGCTAACTTACCAGATAAATTATATCTTCATTATTTAGGGGGATATGGTCTAGGTTGTAGAATATTATATGAAAACATGAAACCTGGAATTGATCCATTAAGTCCTGAATCAATCCTAGGATTTTTTCCTGGATTACTTACTGGCACAACAGCTCCTTTATCTGGAAGATATATGGTTATAGGAAAGTCACCTTTAACTGGGACATGGGGTGATGCTAATAGCGGCGGAACATTTGGACCTGGGATAAAAAAGTGTGGTTATGATGCAATTTTAATAAAGGGGATTGCTCAAAATCCAGTATATATATCAGATATTAATGGCAACAAAGAAATTTCAGATGCATCGGATTTGTGGGGGATTGATTTTGTTAAGGCTGAAAAACTTTTAAAAGAAAGATATGGGAAATCTGTTAAAGTAGCAGGAGTAGGACAAGCAGGTGAAAAATTATCTAAAATATCTGGAATTGCAAATGATAAGGGCCGAATTGCTGCTAGATCAGGTTTAGGGGCGATAATGGGATCGAAAAACCTTAAAGCACTTGTTTTAAAAGGAAATCAGAACTTAAATATCTATAATAAAGAGCTCTTCATGAATTTAGTAAAAAATTATAATAGAATGGGGTTAAAGAAGGAACCAGGAAAACTGATTAAGTCTGTTTTAAATAAAGTTCCTAATTTTGCTAAATTAATACGGAGATTTAGAATAAAGTTTTCAGGTCCTGCAGGAATGATTAGACATATCTATCGAAAATTTGGAACTAGTATTGGAAACACTCTTGCTGCAGAAACAGGTGATTCTCCTGTTAAAAATTGGTCTGGAATTGGTATGTATGATTTTCCCTTCTCAAAATCAAAAAATATTTCTACACTTATCATCCATGATTATAAGGTTAGAGATTTTGGGTGTTTTAGCTGTCCCATTCAGTGTGGAGCAATTTTAAAAGTTCCAGAACTTAATTTAGAAGAAACACTTCTACCTGAGTATGAGACCTGCTGCTCATTTGGAACGCTTTTGTTAAATGATGACTTAATGTCAATATTGGAGATTAATGATTTGTGCAACCGTGCGGCAATTGATACCATTTCAACAGGGGCCACTGTTGCTTTTGCTATTGAATGTTTTGAAAAGGGTATTTTAAGCTTAGAAGATACTAATGGTTTAGAATTAACATGGGGAAATTCAAAAGCTATAGTTGAGTTAGTAAAAATGATTATTAATCGGGAAGGAATAGGAGATCTTTTAGCTGATGGTTGTAATATTGCAGCGAATAAAATAGGAAAAGATAGCCAAAAATATGCTATGACCTCCCTTGGTTCTGAAGTTGCTATGCATAACCCAAGAACATTTCGTTCCTTAGCATTTACATATAATTTTGACCCCACTCCTGGTAGGCATACAGCAGCAAGTGTAGATTTTATTGATATTGGCCCGATTGATACATTCCAAAAAGCATTTAAACTACCGAAAGGTTGGAACAAAAGCGATAAGATTAAACAAAAAGCCCAGAAATTAACAACGTGTTTTCATCAAACTTTATGCAGTGCAGGTTTATGTATGTTTTCAACTCTATTTGGACCATATCCATTTATGGATCTTATCAATTCTTTAACAGGTTGGAGTCTCAATATGGATGATATTATTGGAATAGGACAGAGAATTCAAACTTTAAGGCAATCATTTACGTTACGAGAGGGTGTGGAAATCAGTAGAAATGAATTGCCCGGTAGAATTACTGGACATCCACCTGATCAAAGAGGTCCTGCTAAAGGTATATCTGTTGAGTATAAAGATTTCTATAAAGGATATTGTTCTGAAATGGGATGGAATCCAGAAAATGGGTATCCATTGGAAAAAACTTTAAAAAATCTAGATTTGAATTTTGTTATCAAGGATTTATATTAAATATTGATTTTTCTATTATTAATCTTTATTAAAAAAATACCAATAGAGATAAATTAACTTGAAAGATGAATCATTTCTTAAAACTGAAATAATTAAAAAAGCTAAAGAATTAAAAGCTAGATATCCTTCTATTTCAGAAATTGTAGATGGAACACAAAAAATTCTAAAAATTAAAAATTTTTATGAAATGAGAGACGAATTTAAAAACTACTATCTTATTAAAGTCAAGAATTATAACAATGATCCAAAATTTAGACATTTTTTAGCAATAATTTTAGCATCTCAAAGCTCTGATTTCTTAGCATCAATTGCAAAAGAGACTATAAAAGAGATTGGTAGTATAAAATTAATTCAATTCTCAATTTACCCAAAAAACTTTAGAATAAGTTTATTAGCCCTAAAAGAAATTCGAAATAAAGATGAATTTTTGAAATCAGTTAAAATTTTGAAAGATTCAAGAATAAATTTTAAAAAAAAAATAGATAAGATAAAAAATCTAATAGAAAATAAATAATTTTTAAAGAAAAAAGAAATAATATTAAATTGATTTAGATGTCTTTTCGTGAAAATACTATTAAAATAATAGCTACTTTAGGTCCAGCTTCAAATTCCAAAAATATGATTAAAAGTTTAATAGATGCGGGGGTAGATATATTCAGATTAAATTTTTCTCATGGAACACATGATGAAAAAAGAGAATTAGTTGAAAGAATTAGGGAAATTGATAATTATGTGGGAATTTTAGCTGATATTCAAGGACCAAAAATAAGGGTTGGCAAATTCAAAAATGATGAGGCATATAATTTAAATGTAGGTCAAGAAGTAAAAATTTATGAGAACGAAATAGATGGTGGAGGAGACCAAACTCAGTTTTCCGTGCCCTTAGTCGGATTTCTAAAATCCATGAAGAAAGGAGACTTTTTTTATGTTAATGATGGGATTATTAAGATCAAAGTAAAAAGTAAAGAAAAAGATCATTTCATAGGTGAAATAATTGCAGGTGGGTTAATAAGTAACAATAAAGGAGTAAATATACCACATGGTGAATTGGAAACGAGAGTTCCCACTGAAAAGGATATAAAAGATCTTGAATTTATCTCTCAACTAAATCCTGAATTTGTGGCAATTTCTTTTGTTTCTGGAGGAGATGATGTACTAACTGTAAAGAAACTTCTTGAAAATTATGGTAATAATACAATAAAATTAATTTCAAAAATAGAACGCCCAGTTGCGTTAGATAATTTCGATCAAATATTAGAAGTTTCTGATGGAATAATGGTAGCTAGAGGAGATCTAGGAGTAGAAATATCTCCAGATCAAGTCCCTATTAAACAAAAAGAGCTTATTTATAAGTGTAATAAAGAGGGAAAGCCTGTTATTGTAGCTACCCAAATGTTAGAATCAATGACAAACACACCTATTCCAACTCGCGCGGAAGCTAATGATATATTTAATGCTGTAATAGATGGAACTGATGCGGTAATGCTCTCTGCTGAGACTGCTGTTGGTAAGTTTCCTATAAACTCTGTCGAATATATGAATAAAATCGCTACTACAGCTAGCCAACATACTCCTTTAAGATCACCAGATGATTATGACTCGGATCGATTAACGCATACTCAAACTCTTGGTCATGCAATTCATGCCTTAGCTAAAGATATGGAAGAATTAAATTTTCGAGGAAAAATCTTAGTGATAACTCGACAAGGTTATGGTGCACGTATGATTTCAAAATTCCGTCCACCATTACCGATAATCGCGATGACACCATTTATGAAAACTGCTAGAGAATTACATTTAGTATGGGGAGTCCAACCAATCCATATTGAAAATATAGATTTCTTTAATTTAGATGTAGAAAACTTAATAGAACAATCTGTTAAGTATGGAGTTGAAACTGGAAATTTAGACGAAAATGAACATGTCATTATCTTATTAGTTTCAAGGAAATTTCAAAAGAGAGGAAATTTAGTAGGTCTTTATTATATAGGAGAAATTCTTGAACCAAACTCAGATTAAAACATTACTTAATTCTATTTATAATTCTTTTTATTTGACTTCATTAATGTATTATACTTTTTCTCACAAATAAATATATACTTTAAGTATAAGTGAAAACTTAAAATATAAAAAACCTAAATATTATTAAAAATCAATTTAAAATAGAAAATGAAGGATTGAGGTAATGAATGATATGGGAGAATCAACTGGTTGGAAACATGAATCACTTGCCTCTGGTATGGGTAAATGGGCTTGGATTGTCGTACTTATAAACGGAATAATAGAAGTTATCTGGTGGCTATGGAGTTTAATTCCTATTATACAGTGGAACATCGCATTTCCAAGTTATCGTATATCAATGTTTAGGCAAATTTGGTGGATAATCTGGGGAGTATTATTAATTGTTTTGGCAGTAGCAATTATTAAACCAAAGTTTTCAGATAAATGTGCTGCAAAGGATTGGGATGCTTTATATGAATGGATACTACCTCTTGGGAAACTTAGAGTGCCATGGATGCTAATATGGGGAATTATCGCTGAGATCTTTGGTTTTTGGGGATGGGCAGGTATCCTAATTATTGTTCCAGCATGTTTGCTATTATTTGCTGGTCCAAAGAAGTTTAATTGGAAAACAGAATAGTAAATTTTTTTAAACCTTTTTTTTTTAATTTCTAATCACTATAATTGTTCTGAATAAAGAAAGGCTTATATTTATGTGAATTTAATTTTATTTCATGAATTTTGAACATTTAATTTATGAAGAAAAAGAACAAGTAGCATATATAACTCTAAATCGACCTAAAGTTTTGAATGCCTTAAGTATCAAACTTTCTGACGAAATAATAAATACAATTGAATTAGTGCGTCAATCTACCAAAATAAAATTTTTAGTAATTAAAGGAGCTGAAAACAATTTTTGTGTAGGTGATGACATTACTGAAATGATGAAATGGGGTGATGCGAATGATATTACTAGAAGAGCTAGGTATTATCAAAATATGGCGAATCAACTTGAGGAATTAGATAAAATTACAATTTGCGCTGTAGATGGATATGCTGTTGGTGGTGGTTTAGAAATAACTATGGCTTGTGATTTTGTTATTGCCACAGAGCGAGCTAAATGGGGAATGCCTGAGGTAGATGTAGGAATCACTCCAGGTTGGGGTGGTACTACTAGACTTGCACGTTTAATCGGAAGACGTAGGGCAAAAGAAATAAACCTTATTGGAGCTTTACATACTGCAAAACGTGCTGTCGAGTGGAATCTCTGGAATCGAGTAGTTCCAAATGATAAACTTGATGCTGAAGTACATAAATTACTAGATGTGCTTAAATCTAAAAATCAACAGGGATTAAGGCAATTAAAGTTTATAATAAACCGAGGAGTTGAGTGTGACCTTTATACTGCTCAAGGATTTGAAGTTTTATCAGCAGGTCTTACTGGTGCTGTAAGCGGTATGTGGAAAATAAAAGATGCAGATCAAGGGTTAGGGATTATAGCTTTCTCTAAAAAAAATGAATTATGGGAAAAAAGAAGAAGTTTAGCAAGACATTTTTGGGTTGATTAAACGAAAGTATACAAGGCTATTATAATTTCACCAATTTTATTTTCTATAAAAGTGATTCTTAAATATTGGGATAACTTTGATCCACCAATTTGTAGAACTGAAGATATAAGCGTCTTTCTAAAATTCGTAGAAAAAAAAACTTAGATGTGAAATTGACAAAAAGAAATCCATAAAAATATAAATTAGAAGTATATTATAATCATAGACATAGTTTTATTGATTTACTCTTTTATTATCCCTTGGTGCTTCTCATAATCTTCTTTAGTGATACCCCTAAGACAATCTTTTTTACCGCAGTTTTCACAATATACTCTTTCCATATTAGAAAACTCTCCGCAATTAGTACAAATATATGGATATGATTTCCTAAATGTTTTCCATTTAACCTTCATTTTTCTTCTCTTTTTTCCTAATTATATTATTTAACTATATTATTAAATCTATAAAAATTGTAAAAACTTAAAAGTTCTATTATATTTCTATGATATTTTAATTATAGAACCATAATTCCAATATAATAATCAAAAAGAGGAATCAAACTACTTCTTTTTTGTTACTGTTTAATTGAAAATATTAATCGATTAAAAGTTTACTAATTTTAAAATAAAAAATGTATTTTAAAATTCTAAATATAATTTTTTAAGATATATTCATAAAAGTGTTAATTTTAATCAAAAAGTAACTTTATACGCATTATTATTTAAAATCGAAACCTTTAAATACTTATTTCAACATATAGTAATTGTCAATCATGAATTGACAATAAAAATTAATTGACAAAAATAAATTGAAAAAAATGGTATTTGAAGACTATTATGATAAATTTTTCAATGCTCGGAGGTCATTAGAGGACCCTTATAGCAAGATTACAATATCTAAAAACGAATATAGGCAATTGAGAGAAATTGCTGAAAAATATGAGACTTTAGTTAAGAAATTTAAAGACGTCGAAGCTAAAAAATCAGAATTACACAGACAACTTGAGGAAATGAGAGATGATGGTAGAAAGCTTAAAGATTTAGAGGAGAAGACAGAAAAATATTTAAATTCACTCGTAAGAGTACAAGCTGATTTCGAAAATTATAAAAAATCAAATCATCGTGAAAATGAAAGGTATAAGATGAGAATAAAGGAAGAAATACTAAGAAAATTGATTAAGCATTATGAAGATTTACAACGGGCATTAAAAATCTTAGAAACCTTAGAAAATAGTGAGCAAGTAAAAAAAGGGTTTGAGATGATCATGAAGAACTTTGAAAAAATTCTCGAAGTAGAGGGGGTAAGAGAGATGAAATGTGAAGGACAAAAGTTTGATCCTTATAAGCATGAAGCTCTTATGGTTGAAGCGAACGATAATCTCCCTGAAAATACTATTATTGAAGAATTAGATAAAGGTTATTATTTTAATAACACTATATTGAAACCCGCAGGGGTTAAAGTATCAAAATTAAAATTTAATATAAAAAATTAAAAACCAAAAAAAAAGAAAAAAGTGAAGAAATATGGGAAAAATAATTGGTATCGATTTAGGAACTTCAAATTCTGCTGCTGCTGTATTGATTGGTGGTAAGCCGAAAATTATTCCTAGTGCAGAAGGTAATACATTAGGGGGTAAAGCATTTCCCTCAGTTGTAGCATTTACGAAAGATGGACAGCGATTAGTTGGTGAACCCGCACGAAGACAAGCTATTTCAAATCCAGATCGCACTATAACAGCTATTAAACGTAAAATGGGTACTTCTTACAAGGTAACAATTGATAGAAAGGATTATACCCCACAGGAAATTTCAGCAATGATTTTAAGAAAGATCAAAGAGGATGCTAGCGCTTATCTAGGTGAAGAAGTTACTGAGGCAATAATTACTGTTCCAGCTTATTTTAATGATAATCAAAGACAAGCTACGAAAGATGCGGGAAGGATCGCGGGATTGAACGTTAAGCGTTTAATCAACGAACCTACTGCCGCCGCCGTCGCTTATGGATTAGATAAAAAAGACGCTCGGCTAAAAATTGCTGTTTTAGATCTTGGTGGCGGTACTTTTGATGTCACTATAATGGAAATGGATAATCAAGTATTCGAAGTTATTTCCACGGCTGGAGATACTCAACTTGGTGGCACAGATATGGATAGAATTCTCGTTGACTACATAATTGATGAGTTTAAAACTAAAGAAGGTATTGATTTAAGAAAAGATTCAATGGCAATGCAAAGAATAAGAGAAGCTGCGGAACAAGCTAAAATTGAGTTATCAACTTCAATTACAACTGATATAAATCTACCATACATTACAGCTACAGATTCAGGGCCTAAACATCTTAATATGTCAATTACAAGAGCAAAATTAGAACAATTGATTGAAACTGTTTTGAAAAGATTAGAGGCTCCAATTATTAAAGCTCTGGACGATGCAAAATTGAAGAAAGGTGAAGTTGATAAAGTAATATTAGTAGGTGGACCCACAAGAATGCCAAGTATTCAAGAGAAGTTTGAGAAATTCTTAGGTAGAAAACCGGAAAGAAGTATCGATCCTATGGAATGTGTTGCTATTGGTGCTTCAATTCAGGGTGGAGTTTTAACTGGTGAAGTCAAAGATTTGCTACTTTTAGATGTTACTCCATTATCATTAGGAGTTGAAACATTAGGAGGCGTTTTTACTAAATTAATTGAAAGAAATACTACTATTCCAACTAAAAAAACTGAAATTTTTAGTACAGCTGCTGATAATCAACCTGCAGTAGAAATTCATGTTTTACAGGGAGAGAGACCTAGAGCTGCAGATAACATAACATTAGGTAAGTTTCATTTGACCGGTATTCCTCCAGCACCAAGAGGCATGCCTCAAATCGAAGTTACTTTTGATATAGATCAAAATGGTATCTTAAATGTATCTGCAAAAGATAAAGGAACGGGAAAAAGTCAAAGTATAACTATTACAGCCTCAACAAAAATGTCTGAAGATGATATCGAACAAAAAGTAAGAGAAGCGGAGCGAAATGCTGAAGAAGATAGGAAGTTCAAAGAGCTAACAGAAGCTAAAAACCAAGCAGAAGCTCTGATATATCAAACAGAGAAACTTATTAAAGAAAACGAGGCTGTAATCGGAGATTTGAAATCAAGGATTCTCGAGAAAATTTCAGATTTGCGAAGTGCTATGGAATCAGATGATGTCTCCAGGATTAAAAGCGCAACAGAAGCTTTGCAAAGTTCATTACATGAAGTTTCAGCTCGGATTTATGGACAACAACAAGGTGCACATCAGGGGGCCCCACCTGGAGGTAT
>Ga0209635_10002554_pt1 | contig 13993 bp, 10 predicted proteins | sample DeeMarSWOR230_32_FD_187463 | JGI IMG/M metagenome (GOLD analysis project Ga0209635, IMG submission 187463) | Marine sediment microbial communities from White Oak River estuary, North Carolina - WOR-2-30_32 (SPAdes) (version 2) | ecosystem: Environmental > Aquatic > Marine > Intertidal zone >... | reverse complement strand
ATGAGCACCCCCGAACACTACAGTTGTGTCAGGATCGACTCTTTTAGCCAGCCTCCCTGTGTCTAATGCGTCATCATGATGAAAAGCCACTGCAGTTATACACACCATATCAGGGTTAACCTGGGTATATATATTCGCCAACTGAGACCAGGTGATCTGGGATGCGCTCACATCCACAACGTTCACGTGGTGTTCCTGACTGAGGACAGTGGCAATATAGGCAAATCCAATTCGAGGATACACTCGCTGGACGTTTTTCCCTTCAATCCACTGCAGACCAGGATCTATAGCCAGGATATTCATTTGATCCCTCTTACACTATTTTGAGCAGGAGAGCAATCAGAGTAATAATCCCTTCTCCCAGAATGAGTCCTGCTGCCATTGATTGTAGTTCCTGTCTTGTCAATCCCTTACTGTTCAAGAATTTCTGCAGGACACCACCCAGTAGTAAAGCGCCGCTGTATGCAGGAGGTATCAGAATACCAATACCAATACAGGTGGCTGAGATCTTGAGATACTCAATACATATGGTGGCCACTGCAGCAAGTCCCCCTATCACTGGTGAAATATTGGAAGGGAGTTGACCAGCAGTCAGCGATTCTGCCACATTACTCCAGGCAACAGAAATAGGTGCGGGAAGATCTGCTGTTCCGAATCCATAAGCAGAGTTCAAAACATATAAGACGATACATCCTCCAGCCACTCCGGTTATTGCGCCCACTGTCTGGGAAATGGTCAAATACTTTCTGGATGTCCCAATAATTTTTCCCACTTTGAACGTGTTCATCATGGTGGCTGCAGCAAGTCCCACGCATCCTGTGAAGCCAGCCATCAATAGAATGATCTCTATATCTCTGAACAGGACACCGGCCATGATCAATGACAGCAACCCTAAAGGTGTTACTGGGGAGACACCAGTTTCTCCAATCGCTTTTCCTACAAATCCTGCACATACAAAGGAGAAGGGAACCATGACAGCGAACAGCAGCAACGTGTGCAGCACATTACCGGATAGAATCAAAAAAGTTACCAAGAGTAATGAAAAAGGGAAAACTAGAACGAGTAGATTTTTCCTACCTGCAGGAAGGGAGAAAGATCCTTTGAACATCCCTTTCATCCTGAAAAGCGCCACACAAGCTGTGGTCACCAGCATAATAGTCCCGGTGGTCATGATTTCCGGGGCCTGCAAATGAGAGGAATAGCTGCTTGGAAATCCAGTGTACGCCCACCACACATAGGAGTACAAAGATCCCACACATATGAATGCACATGCTTTCCATCCTACAATCATGCCAAACCCCACCAGCAGCGGAGAAATGGCAACACCCACAAAAAACCCGGGAGGCACAATTCCAGGAAATACCTGTAATTTGACTAACCCATAGACCACTGTACCCACAGCCCAAGAGTATGCCATGTATCTAAAATTCTTGCCCCCTATGTCTGCCAGCGATTGAATAATACCTGCAGTGGCAGTACCTGAAGGGTAAGGGAGGTCCTCTTTTTCCAGGAAGGGGTAATACAATATCTGAGAGAAAATAATGCCAATGAGTGCACCCAGAATAGAGACCAGCATGGTAATGTACAGGGGAGGCAGCTCCTCCTGTAATAAGGCTATCCCTCCAATAGCTATACTCATGGCAAACATGGAGAAATAACTGCCTGATGCTGCTGCTTGCAGGATATTATTCTCCTTCACATCGTACTGTCCAACCCCTTTCAAGACAGCAAATCCCAGCAGCGCAGCTACAAAGGAGGCTCCAAAGGCCAGTCCTACTTTTAGAGCAATAGTAATATTCAAGATACAGAACAGTAACCCAAAAATACTGCCCCATGCAACTGCTTTTATCGTCAGCGTCATCTAATCCCTCCATACACTGGTTACAAAATACTTTCCTGCAATCTTGGACATAGAATTTCCCACCACCACAGTTGAATAGGGGAGAATATCTTCAAATACATGTGAGTAATTGTTGAGTGTCGTGAGAATCACCTCTTGTTCTTGACTAATGCGCAGAATCCCTAAGGGTGTATCTGGAGAACGTGTTTTCTGCAAAATGCAAAACGCATTTTCCAACCGCTCCACACATCTCACCTTTACAGGATACAGTTCAGGATACTTTTCTTCAGGATAGAACTGTGGATAGAGCAGCGCTTCATGTTTTGGGAGATAAAATACAATGACAAAATCGGATTCTATAGCTGCTCTTACCCGCTTTTCGATAATTTCAGGGTTTAATCGCTCTTCATACAGCCCGATGAGAGCAAATCCATCTCGTAATGGTGCCCCCAGTCTAGCTGCTGCCACCAATGCTGCTGTAATTCCCGGAACGACCTTCACTTCTACTTTTTCAGCAGCATACTCTAAAATGGGTTGAGCATAGCTGTAGATTCCAGGATCGCCCGGACATAAATAAACCACTCTCTTTCCCTTCAGAGCATATTTGACAGCTTCCTTTGTTCTGTAGATCCTTAAATCTTTTATATCATCTGTTCTCTCACGAATATGCGCATCACTGATGCACATCGCATCTCCAGGAATATATTCTGAGAGACTGGAAATAACTGATTCATGACCCAAAACGACTTCTGCTCTTTTTAGTTCCTGGATAGCTTCTAACGTTATGTGATGTTCACAGAATCCCAGCCCCACCACTGCCACATACCGGGTATTCTGTTGGCTCACACATCCATTATTAAGATTCACTCATTCACCTCCTTCATAAAAGCTTGACCCTCTCTGCTCATCCAAAACCTGGGTGTACTGTCTGTATAAGGTCTGAAGTACCTCCTCGGTCAGATCGTTCACCTCTATCATGGGTTCATCTCTCCTGTACGCAGCCCAGTTGTTTCGCTTTCCCGAAATCCATCGGGCACCTCCTTCTCCCTGTTCTACCATAGAGTATAAGTGTGTTCCAGGATACACGTCCACTAAATTGTAGTAGTACTCGATACCATATTTTTTTCGCAGATACAGCGCAAATTCAAAAGTTTTCTTGGCAGTCTCCAGTGTTTCATAAGGATGCCCAAGCAGCAGACTGCATTTCACACGTATACCTAAAGCAGTGGCTGTCTTAATAGTTTTTTCAATTGCTGGAAGAGTGATTTTCTTGCCAATGTGGCGGAGCAGGGTTTGATCACCACTTTCCACGCCAATAGACATGAATTTCAGTCCTGCTTTAGCAGCCTGTTCCAGGAGGGCTTTATCCACATGATTCACATGGGTATCTATACTCCACCCCACCTCATCAGAAAGCCCTTCTTTGCCCAAGAGAGTGCACATAGCCATAAAATTCTTCTTGTGTAAGGTAGCATTGCTGTCTGCAAAGTCAAAATGACGGGCATTGAACTGTTCATGATTTGCCTTCATTTCCTGGACAAGGTTTTCTGCTGATCGAAATCTCACCTTCTTTCCGTGGAGCGGGGAGCAGAAAGTACAGGTATAGGGACATCCCCGGCTGCTGTTGATCTGGTACAGGGCTATCTCCCCCTCATCGGTGGGCAGCCTGTAGTACAGCGAGTAATCAAAAAGAGACCAGTCAGGAAAGGGCAGATCATCCAGATTCTGAATATAGTGAACAGGATTTTTCTTGATCTGAGTTTCTGTGCGGTACGCTACATTAGGCAGTGTATCTATGTGATCAGATTCCAGGTGGGCCAGCAACGCAGGGAGGGCGGCTTCTCCTTCTCCGCACACAATGTAGTCAATAGAAGAGCACTCTTTGAGTGTACGCTCTGGTAACAAGGTGGGGTGGACTCCTCCCGCAATCACTGTACACCCTGCGCTTTTTGCTGCTTCAGCAATACTGTAGGCACAGAGGATGGCATAGGTCATAGAAGAGATTGCTACGACATCAGGATGGGTTTTTCTTATGAGGTCTGCCACATCATTTCGCGATAGCTGCTGGGCCGCCATATCCACAATAGTGACCTGATATCCTTCTTCAACTAAAGTCGTGGCTAAATACCCAATTCCAGAGTGGGGATAGGGTTTTCCCATAGCTCTTGTCCTTTCCAGATAGATTTCACCAGAATCCACCAGCATTACTCTCATGCAGATTCCTCCAATGATTCGTAAAAGCCCTTCTTGGGCAAAGAATTAAGGCTTTTCTTAAACTCCCAGAAGAGTTCTTCCAACCGGGCTGCAGACAGCCCGTCAAATTCCACCATGGGAGTTGCTCTGTAGTAACTAGCCCAGTTGTTTCGCTTTCCCGAAATCCATCGGGCACCTCCTTCTCCCTGTTCTATCATAGAATATAAGTGTGTTCCAGGATATATATCGATGAGGTTCAAGCTGATATCCACTCCGTAGGTTCTCCTCAGCTTTTCAGCCAGGGCAAAGGTATTTCGGGCAGAATTTTCTGTTTCATACGCATGTCCAATGAGAAAACTAACTTTTACTTTTAATCCTGCATTTGATGCAGTTTTTACTGCTCTTTCTACCACAGATAAATCTATGCTTTTTTTCATGGATTTGAGAATATCTTCATCTCCACTTTCGATCCCAAAGAATATCATAGTAGCTCCTGCTTTTCTTGCAGTTTCTAGGAGTGCTTTGCTGACCAGATCTACTCGGGTTTCAAAGTTCCAGGTGATCACCTCGTGTAACCCTCTTTCCATTAACAAGGAGCACATTTTGATAAATCTGTCCTCCATGAGGGTTGCCGTACTGTCTGTGAAATCGAAGTGAACAGCTCCCTTGTTCACATTGTACTCAATTTCATCTGCAATATTTTCTGGAGAACGGAACCGGAAATTCCTTCCGTGCAGTGGATAACAGAAAGTACAGGTATAGGGACATCCCCGGCTGCCGCTTACCTGATGAAGGTGGATTCGTTTTGAAAATTTTTCAGAGTGAATAGTGCAGTATTTGGAGTAATCAAAGAGAGACCAGTCAGGAAAGGGTAAATCATCCAGAGATTTGATTACTGCTGGAACACCTGTAGATGTGATCTGTGATGTACTGATCTGTGATGTACGGTACACAATCCCTGGAATTTTTGGAAGATCTGTTCCTGCTGCAATCTGGGATATAGCATATTCCCCTTCTCCTCTGACAATGATATCACATTCAGGACATTCTTCCATGGTTTTTTCAGGAAGTGCAGAGGGGTGGGCACCTCCCAATACTACGGCGGCTTCGGTCAGTTCTTTGGTTACTTTTGCTACCCGGTACGCATCTAGAATATTGAAGGTCATGGCAGTGATTCCCACCATATCGGGGCTATACTGTACGAGTACATCTCGAAAGCGGTCAGTTGTGACCCCTTCATCAAACATTCTGACTGCCACTCCTTCTTCCTGGAGTACAGTGCCAATGTAGGCCAGCCCTATGTGAGGGTAGACCTTGGGCACATTTTCACTCCTCTCCAAATACCGTTTACCTGGATCAACTAAAAGGATGTTCATCATTCACACCTCTGACATCGTGGATCTTCAGCCAGATAGTCCCCACAGACTGCATAGGCCCGCGCTCTGCACCCCCCACAGGAATATCGATAATCACAGCGGCCGCATTTTCCTTTTAATGCGTCTCTATCTCTCAGTTTTACAAAAATTGGTGAATTCGTCCAGATATCTTCCAGAGAATCAGTGGTAATATTGCCTGCATTGAGAGGCAGCAAATTACAGGGCTGTACAGTACCATCTGCTGCAATGTTGAACCGGTGGAAACAGGCCAGACACCTGGTCTGGATGACCAGTCTCTCTGCATCAGGTTTTTTATTCTTGAACGTACCCACGCCACTCCACAGCAGTTCAAGTTCACCTTGGAGGGCAGACCGTTTTTCAGCAAAATATTCAGAATACATGACGTACTGTTCATCGGTCAGCCTCTCTTTAACCAGCTCGCGTCCCCGTCCCACAGGTATCAGATCGTTTATCACATACCCATACACTCCCATTTCAAGACACAAATCGACAATCTTTTCAATTTCTGGATAATTGTGAGAGGTCACTGTGCTGGTTACCACCACAGTCAGACCTGATTTTGCGAGGTTTGTTATTCCTTTCACTGCTTTTTCAAACGATCCCTGGACGCCTCTGAACATATCATGAGTGCTGCCAATTCCATCAATACTGGTCTGAATGGAGTCTACTCCAATGTTGTGCAGGGCGCGAGCAGTTTTCTTGTCCACCAGGGTTGAATTGGTGGCCAGGGTTATGGCAATTCCCAACTCTTTTGTTTTTTTTAGAATATCAAAAATATCTGTTCTCAACAGGGGCTCTCCCCCAGAAAAGGAAATGTGCTGTATGCCAAAATCTTTCAGGGTTTTCAAAACAGTAAAAACCTCTTCAGTAGTCAGCTCTTCACCATAGGAAAGCTCCTTGTTTGAACAGTGCTGACAGAGGAGGTTGCACCTGGTGGTCAGGTCCCAGGTTGCCTTCCGGGGAGCTATCAATGGCTTATAATATCCGTATTTTCTTATCCCTGAAATGAAACTTTCAATAACTTCTTTTTTCTTGCTGTCAGACGCTTTCTCTTTGAAAGCATGTAATTCGTCTACTATGCGTTGCGTATCTACGTGTTCCATAGTATCCTCTTGGTGACTTCTTCAAAAAAGTAAAAAAGAGATAGAAATGGAATTAGTCTGTACATACCACTTCAGCTAAATCTGTACATACCACTTCAGCTACATCTGTACATACCACTTCAGCTACATCGCTCATTTTTTACACCTCCGCAAAGTTTGAAATAATTTCATGTTTACCTATATAAATCTTTCGATGTATATAGGGGAGGTACAATCTGGAAGGTAAGACGATTGTCTTCAGTGTTGCAGCGCATGCCTGTGTCTCAGCGAGTGCAAAAGTATATGTAGAAATGGAGGAATGGTATGTCCAAACTGCATACGTTGAAGGCAGTGTCACTGGTATCTAGATTGATGGTGAGACCATGACCACAAGCAGGCACATGAAGCACCTTTCAACAGATGTTTTGATAATTGGTTCAGGTGGTGCAGGGTTACAGGCTGCCATTGAAGCAGCCAGCCACAACGTGCAGGTGTTACTGGTTACCAAAAACAAGGCAGGACAGGCCAATTGTACTGCTGCAGCTATGGGATCTTTGAGAATATCACAGGGGGCTAAAGAGAGTGAACACCATTTTCAGGAAACATTAGAAGCTGGGCGGTTTCTCAACAACACACGTCTGGTCAGAACACTGGCGACCAATGCATGGTCTGCTGTGCAAAAATTAGACACGCTGGGAGTATCATTAAGAATTGAAAGAGGAAAAGCCAGCATTCTGGCAGAGAGGCCTGCAGGACCTTTAATGACAAAAACACTTACTGATTGTGCTTTGCATTTAGGAGTTACCATACTGGAAAAAACCACTGTATTCAGCTTACCTGTTGAAGAAGGGCAATGTCGTGGTGCTCTGGCTCTGAAGAAAGATACAGGAGAGCTTTTTGTTATCTCCAGTAAGGCCACTGTACTGGCTACAGGCGGCTATTCCCAGCTCTATACCCGAAATGATAACCCCTCGCCAATAACAGGTGATGGCATTGTCTTAGCCTACAACGCAGGGGCAAACCTGCAGGATCTGGAATTTATACAATTTCAGCCCACTTTTATAGACAAGGGGGTGCCCCAGAGACCTATCCTGGATTGGTTGATCGAAGCTACCAAACAGTTAGTACCTGGCGGGCCGCTCATCAATAATAAAGGAGAACGATTTCTCAGTTCCTACAACTTAATGCAATCCCCTATTTTGAGAGATAATCTCATCGTGGCTATTGAACGGGAAATTCTAGCAGAACAACAGCAAAAAGACTCAGTCATCTGTAATTTGACCTCACTTTCTCCCGAAGACATTGAAGACGCCTTCGATTTGGAGTTTCAGAAAAGTGCTGCTCGTCCCTTCCTTCGTCTTTTGTCCACAAGACCACTGCATATTGCTTCTTCTGCCCATTACACCATGGGCGGCGTATCCATTGATGAAACCTGCAGCACCACAATTGAAGGGCTGTATGCAGCAGGTGAAGTGACAGGAGGCGTTCACGGAGCCAACAGATTGGGAGGAAATGCTCTAACTGAAATTCTCGTGTTCGGGGCTATTGCTGGCCAGAATGCAGCACACCATGCTCACCAGGTGAAATCGAGCCGCATTGATGAAGGACAAATTAAAAGGGCCAAAGCATATCTGCAAGACCTCAGCTGTGATAACCCGCATCCAGTTACCCCCTCATCCCTCAAAAAAGAGGTCAGAGCAATTGTGTCTCACTATTGTCGTCCCGTACGTATTGGCGATGAGCTTGTCCGTGCACAGGAAGCACTCTTCCATATACAAAAAGAAAAAGCACCGGGCCTGTCTGCTTCTACCCCAGCCCATCTGACAGCAGCCATTGAAGCAAAGGGTATGTTATTACTGGCTCAGCTCCTCGTCAGTGCATCACTGGCCAGAAGAGAGAGCAGAGGAGCCCATTTCCGCATAGATTATCCTCACAGTGACGATAACTGGCTGAAGAATATCATACTTACCCAAAAAGACAACAAAGTAAAGATTTCATATACAACTCTTTGATGGCCTTCTTTTTTCAAAGGTTATTATTCCATAATTGGCAGTTGTTTCTGTTTTACCTTTCAGCAATTAGTTGATATATTCAGTACAGATTCCAGCTCACATTTTAATGCTGTTTCCTTCCTGTATCTTGGCTCAGCTTCTGTAGTGGAGTACAGAAGACCTCCTGTAGGACAGGATAACATCCAATACAACCTCAAGGGGAAGGGTTGACTGTTCAATAATATCTCGTATAGTGCGTTTTCCATCCACAAATTCCAACACTTGACGCGCATATTTGGGTACATTTGGCAGCACTTCTCCTTTCGGCCGATCAAAATATGGTACCTTCTCTTCCAAGGTGGAAGGAAAGGGTTCGGGCAGGTGCACATCTTCTTTTTTTTCCAGCAGTCTTTTGATAAAGTAATTCAACAATGGAATGTTAGCAGTGTGGGTTAGCAGCACTCCAGCAGCGAGATCCTGATGAAAATAAACAAATAGATCCTTTTTCTCCCCTAGAAATACCAGTTGGTTGATGTTCCTCTTTTCATTGACCATTTCTATAAGGTAACATATACTTTGAGTTACGTAAAGCAAATCAGGGTCTAGATCCGATTGCATCATCTTCCCATCCTTCAGGATGAAGGAACCAACAACACCATTTATGCTTTCCTTCAACCTTTCGATATACATTGCATTTTCATTGTAAAAACATATATATAAATCTTACTGTGATACTCTATTTGAACATATCATTTCCAATATTTTAGAATAAAACGCTTTATTTGCATAGTTTTTATATAAAACGAGATGATAAAAGATACCAGATCAGGAAGAGGCAGTACCTGTATCTTGACCATTACCCTCCATAACTGCATGCAATGTTTCACTCAGTTCCCGGAGAGTATACGGTTTCGTAACAACGCCACGAAATCCATACTTTCTGTAGTTAGCCATCACTGGATCATCAGAATACCCGCTGGAAACAATGGCCTTCACCTCAGGATCAATTTTCAGCAGTGCCTCAATTGTTTCTCTGCCCCCCATCTTGCCGCGGATGGTTAAATCAATGATCACTGCATCAAAGGGCTGACACTCATGGCGTGCTTTCTTGTACTGGGCAATGGCTTCTTCGCCATCTCCGGCCACCTCCACATCGTATCCTAAATAGGTGAGCACTTCACCAGTGGCCTCTAAAATACTTTCTTCATCATCCATCAGCAGTATTCTCCCTTTTCCTTTCACCATCTCTTCTGGTTCTTCCTTCTTGGAAGTTAATTCCCTTTTGGAGGCAGGCAGATACACGTAGAAGGTGGTTCCCACTCCCCACTCAGATGTGACATCAATGTACCCCTCATGGCTTTTGATAATAGAATAGCTGGTGGCTAACCCCAGACCACTTCCCCGCTGTTTGGTAGTGAAGTAGGGGTCAAATACTTTTGGCAGATATTTTTCAGGTATGCCAATCCCCTGGTCTTGCACAGAAATTTTGACATATCTCCCCGGAGGTAAGGGCACATCATCTGAGGTGGTAACCAGCACATTCTCTGCCTGTACCTGCACAATTCCTCCTTCTGGCATGGCCTGGTCAGCATTGATAATCAGGTTACTGATCACCTGGCTGATCTGTCCTTCATCAATGTCCACGGGGCATAAGTCTTCTGCTATAGAAAAGGTGTAGCCCACATTTGAACCTCGCAGCGCAAAGATGGTAGACTCCTTAATTATTTCAGCAACAGAGGTGGTCTTTCTGATGGGGGCTCCTCCTCTAGAAAAGGTCAGTAACTGCTGGGTTAAATCCTTCGCTTGCAGGGACGCTTTTTCTACCTTAGTCAAGTTGTCTATGGCCTTTTTTTCTGTCACATATACTTTGGCCAGGTTGACATTGCCCAAAATTGCAGTCAAAATATTGTTGAAGTCATGGGCAATACCACCAGCTAAAATACTGATGGATTCCATCTTTTCTGTTTTCAATTTGAGAATATCGTCTTCCATTTTCCGTTTTTCTGTAACATCCCGGAATACCAGCACTGTACCCAGGATGTTGTCCTCTTCATCCCGAATAGGAGCACCGCTGTCTGCTATCAGTTTTTCTGTACCATCTCTGGCCACGAGCACTGTACTGTTTGCCAGCCCCACTATTTTCCCAAATTCTATTATCTTTTCAAAGGGGTTTCTACAGCGCTCCCGGGTTTCTTCATTAATGATATGAAACACCTCAGCTAAAGGCATTCCCACTGCTTCATTTTGGTCCCAGCCAGTTAAGGTTTCTGCCACTGGATTCAAAAAGGTGATCAATCCCTTTGTATTGGTGGCAATGACACCATCCCCTATACTTTTGAGTGTGGTAGCCAGCCACTGCTCGCTTTCCCGGAGACTTTGTTCTAACGCAATAATCATTTCGTTCTGCGCTTCCAGAATGTGATCGCGGTTTGCCTGCAGATAACCTTCTGTAACCAGCGAAGCATAACAGCTGAGAGCTCTCGCAGTTACCACCAGTGTCTGAATCTGCTGTTCAGTATCCTGGAATTGACCCGCAGAGACCACCAGAGGGAGACACAAGTTCTGCCAGGCAGAGAGCGTATCCACCAGTGATCTGTCTCCCAGCCCTCTACTGACAAACTGCATTCCCTGTTCTCTCACCTCTTGTGGTGCACAGTACATTGTCTGCTGCTGCAGCCCCTGGATGAGCTCTTCTGTACTCTGCTCGCTGAACTGAAGGAGCTGTTGTGGTGTGTAGAGGTGCTCGTGGAAGGACTCAGTTCCCTTAAAAACCTTCTGCAGCTCACTGACCAGATGGGTCCTGCGGGAGGCAAGTAGTTCTCCCACCTGAGAGAGCAGTTCCCGTTCCTGTGCAGAGAGGTCGACCTGGTTACCAGACATCCTCCCACCTCACTTGCAGGCCACAAAGGTGTAGCTAAGACCTTTGATTTCCTCATTGATCTCCGGTGCATCTTCAGGCAGTCCCCAGTAGAAGCCTTCAACCAATCCATGCTCTGTCAGCTGCCAGGGATGGATCAACTCCACTGTTTTTTCAGCAGAACGGGCATAAAATCGTAACCCCACTTTCTTGGATGCTTCCACCACACCCTTCATTTCACTCACTTTGAGACCAGCACTGGATACTGCAATGCAGCTTCCCTCATCTGCCCAGTTGTACAGTGTGGAAAAGAACCTGTGTAATGGCTCATCAGGGACATACAAAAACACACCCACAAACCCAATGCCCACTCTTCTGTCCCCATCAAATAACTCAGCCACTGCAGGTGATTCCAGAAGGGATTCAAGTTCCATCACGTCACAATACAAATAGCGCACATTAGGAGTACTAGCCAGAATTTCCTGACCAAATGCTACTGCAATGGGATCTCTATCCGAATAGATCACCTTCGACTCTGGATTTAGATTCTGCACCACCTCGTGCACATTCTGTCGGGTAGGCAATCCCGAACCGAAGTCCAAAAACTTGTCCAGTGTTTTCTCTTTTACCATGTAGGTCACTGCTCGCTGCAGAAAGTGCCGCTGCTCTCGCATGGATTCCTCGTAAAGGGGGTAAAGTTTCTGTGCCAGCTTTACCGCAGCCCGATCTACTGCAAAGTTATGACCACCACCCATGGCATAATCCCACATGCGAGCAGAATTAGGTCTAATCTTGCTTATTACCATTGGTATTCCTCCTTCTCCATTGGTCCTCGTGGTGACCTTGATTTCGTAGTGTTTTCTGATTCCTCAGTCGTCTCTTCACAAAGCATTACCACCGAAACAGCATGCCCAAGTCTTGACTTGTTAGGTTTTGGATCACGACAGTTATTCCCTGCGATTTTTACCTGCTATTCCATCAATTTACCTCTCCAAGGTAAAAGATTGCCAGCAGGATGGGATTCTGAGTAATCATCAGACCATTATTCCGATCAGTTAATATATTTTTCTGTACCACCTTATATAGATTTTCACTTAATCGCTTCTTTACAGTTTCTCCTTTTTACTTCTTCAGAGTTTGCATTGTCTGAGTAGGTAACTGATGTGTATCTTATGATCTATCCACCGCTTACCGGTGGGAAAATAGCTACCTCATCACCCTGGGAAAGGTGCTTTTCTTCAGTGACCACACGTCTGTTCACCGCAATCATTAGTGATTCAGTACCAATTTTGTAGTTCTCCTCCAGATACGCTACAAGTTCACCCACTGTTTTGAAATCTCCTTCTACGTATTCTTCTTTTTTTCCTGTCTTTTCTCTGTAGTGGGCGAAGTACTTAATCAGTATATTCATGGAATCATCTCCCTACTCATGGGGATCTCTTTTCCATAGGTCAACCAATTTCTGAGGCCAGCCAATATCTTCCAGGACTTCCCGTACTTTTTCATTATCAGTAACTGGACCTCGTTCTCTCCTTTCTATTATGGCAGCTTTTGGTATGTGAAACACGTTGTGTACAGGCTTTTCTTCTTCTGAATACCAGTTCCATCCAAAAAATTCAAATCCATCTTCATCTATGTACAGAAAAGTGCCCACGGTGGCAGATTCAGGGTTCAAGCGCTCCTTTCTTTCTTTTACAAGAAGTTTCTTCAGCTGATGAGATGCTTTTTCTACAGTTAAAAAGAATTTTTCACTCAGAATGTAAAAATCACTCACCCAGGCAGATATGTTCACCAAAGTGGGTCTCTCTTTTTCTGGTACTCCTTTTTTCTGTGATGCCTCCTTGTAGTAGTCGTGTAATCCTCCAGAGAACATGTCTTCTCCAGGCTCATAATGGGAAGGGAGATAATTCAAATAATGAGTATGCCCATAGACCACAGCAATATCCTCAGGTACAGTTTTACTTTTACTTTTACTTTTACTTTTGCTGCCTGCAAATTTTTTCCACCAGCGCATGAAATTGGTTATAGTTTCCTGTTCTTTGTATCTCATTCCCACTATCCAGTTCCACAGACGCCTTCCAATATCCATGTAAATCCGAGGAAGGGTTAACAGAAAAAGCAGTCCCCAGGTTGGATTTTCTCCCAAGAAGATAGATGTACCAGCAATCCAGTTCACAATTTTCACGACACAACTGATACCAAAGAGAGCAGGAACATACAATGTTAGACTATCTGACACATTGCGTACAACAGACCAGATTTTGTAGCTTCCTCCTGACTCTGCAAAGTACTTATCAAATTGATGACCATGCACAAATATGTAATGGGTGGTGCCACACTTTTCAGTGACGATCTGTGCTGAGGGAGGAGGATATACATCAGGGAAGACCTTCAATACTGACCTTCCCAACCTGTAATGCATGTAGCCACCCTGGGGGGTTTCCAGCACAATTCTTTTCAAGATGTTATCATGGTTCCCTAGTACATAGATTTTTTCTGCCTTTATGTTTGCCAGTGAGGGCATGATGGTAGCCACACAGGCAGCAACTGGTTCATCTTCTGAATCCCAGAGCTCGAGAATATCTCCCAGGAAAATGATCTTCTGTGGAAAGTATATGGTTTTCTCTTTTATA
>Ga0209635_10002553_pt1 | contig 13994 bp, 11 predicted proteins | sample DeeMarSWOR230_32_FD_187463 | JGI IMG/M metagenome (GOLD analysis project Ga0209635, IMG submission 187463) | Marine sediment microbial communities from White Oak River estuary, North Carolina - WOR-2-30_32 (SPAdes) (version 2) | ecosystem: Environmental > Aquatic > Marine > Intertidal zone >... | reverse complement strand
AATTTGGCTTTGGAGAGTGTAGGACTGTCCACCCAGGCGCTCAAATAATCTGTGAGCGATGTGGATTTGTCCCAACAGGTTTTGAACCGAATAAGTATCAACTTGCAACTACACGTGAGAGCGTTGTTTTTGTCACTAAACTCTTCGAACCTGCTCTTTCTTTAAGAAGAAATAACCCCCACGTTATTGCTAATATATACCCTGTAGCAGCTAAAAGTATGCAAAACCTAGGTTTACCAGTGGATCTTATAGTTGAAGACGAAGTAGAAGGTTATCCTATGGAGAAATCTTTTGAAATTCAGCAACTTGAATCAGCTGGAGTTTCTCCTCTACTTCGTATTGAACGAGGGCGCATTAAAAATCCTGAGATATTTGGTAACCTGAGTTTGAGTTATGGATTTTTCAAAATTGCTACAAATCAATCACATTATTTTGTTGCAAAAGAAAAAGGAGTAACATTGGGTGCAATTGGATTTACTGTTGACAATATTGATAAGAAGGTGAAGGTGCTCGAACTTATCGAGTTCGATGATGAAGTAAAAGGTTTCTTATTAGCGACATTGGTTAAGTTGGCTCCAGAGAAATTTGGCGCTGAGTATATTGAGATGGATGTAAGTGCATATTCTCCCAGAATGCAAAGGACTTTAGATAGGCTAGGTTTTGTTCCAGTAGCATACTGCCCCTCCATGGTATTCCGTGGAGTGGAACGACTTGATGTGATTCGAATGGCCAAGTTGAATTTCCCTCCCGATGTGGAAGATTTGAAGCTTACACCAAGGGCCAAGGATACATTCAAGCTGGTAATGAAGGACTTGGAATGTAAGAAAAAAGGTATGGAGATCACCGAAGTAACGCGACAATCGGACATTTTCCAGGGCCTTTCTGACGGGGAGTTAGCCCAGCTGGCTCAAATTTGTAGGATGACTACCTTCCCGGCAGGTAAGAAAATATGCACTGAAGGTGAATGCGGAAAGGATATTTTTGTTCTTGCAGAGGGCAGAGCTTCAGTTATGGCTAAAAAAACCGGAAATAAAAAATCAAAAATCGGCACAGTTGGTCAGGGAGAGATTTTTGGAGAAATGTCAATAATCGAGGATTTACCTCGCAATGCTGACCTAGTAACAGATGTAGATTCCAAGCTTGTTGTGATAGACCGTTTTGAATTGGAAAGTCTGATGAATAAAAATTGTCATCTTGGTAAGATAGTGATGCAGAATATGGCAAAAGGACTCTCCAGAAAACTACGCCGCAGCTAAACCCATTAAATAATTAAACACGATTTAATATTTTCCAATTTTTTTCCATAATTTACAAATATTTTTTAATTTATTATACAATGGATCTTTAAATTGCTCATAGTCATCTTCATCCAATTTTACCAAAGTAAAACGACTAATATCATCATCAGAGTCACCAAAACGATCATCAGATAACAATTGACAATTCTTTTCGAGATTCTTTTTTAAATCTGGAGAAATTAAAATTCCGCTTTGTATTTTCTTAACAATCATTTGATTATCAGCCTGAAAAACATCTGTATCTCTTTTGTAGATGAGATACAAATCAAGAATATCTCGTTCTTTTAGTGCATCTCTGGTAAGAATAGCGCGATACTTTTCAAGAACGATTTCATCAAGAGCATATGTCTGCATTGTTTTATTTATCAAATCATATCCGACTGATTTCAAAAATACGTCATAATGGACAATATTGTTAATTTGTAACTCTGAAGGTTTATGTATTACCTGTTCTAAAAAATTCAGTTCTAATTTAATAGGTATTTCTTCCTCGGTAATTAGAGAATTATAGTACAGAGTGAAGATATAAACAGCTCTTGAATTCCTAACTCCGATATACTTGGTATTTGTTCTATCCGTTTCAAAATCAAAGTGAGCAACATCGCAAATATGTTTGATGTCATCAATAATAGGTATCACTCTTTTTCTAATTTCAGTTTCACGTTTACCCTTACTTCGTAATGTTCTCAAAATGTTGGAGTCTTCATGGGTGAAATCCAGATCCTCACTTATTCTTGGATAATTCAAATAATTTCTCGCAAGTAATGTTCCACCCTTAAAAATCAGTGCATCTAAACGAAGTACTTTCTCCTCTTCACTGAGCGTTTGCCATGCTGAAAGAAACAAAGAAAGAAAATAATCCTTCTCAATATAAAAATCATCAATTGTTGTCTGCCTTTGTTCTTTCACATAAGTTATATACTTTCTAAAATTACCTTTCTTCATACGTACAATACCTTCTTTCTAAAATTCTTTGAATACTGTTTTAGATATGATCTAAGTTGTTTATTATCGATGGTTGATATCTCAGAAGGAGGTTTTTTATGTAGATAGAGATAATCGAGATAGGTTTTCTCAGCATCTGAAAAATAAAAAGTAATCCTATTTTTCGTTGTTTTTTTCACATATCCAAAATCAAGTTTCTCTCGCTTCATCTTATGAAATTGGAAATTAACTCCAAGAATTGTTCTTTTACCAGAAAAATCAGAGTTGATAATAACAGGATTCACAACAGCCTGCCAGATAAGATTATTTCTCTCAAGAGCACTTTCTAATCCAAGGTACCATTTAATATTTAATTTGTTAAGAATTACATAGACCATCTCGTTTGTAGAATATTTTGTAACCGATCCTTTACGTTCATTTGGATTTAATATATAGTAATATCCTTTGAACACATAGAGAATATCTTTGTTCTTTCGTAATTGCACAATGATATTTTCTGAATAATTGACTTGTAATACATCTCGAAATGCATTTATTAGTTGTTTTTTTGAAACTACCTTCTCATTTAAAGATTCCAAGATATTTCTTATAATCTTCTTCTCAAATTTCATACACAGAATTAATGAAGGTTAGTATTTAAATATTTTGTTTTAAAAAATCCAAAAAATTGGATGATTTAAAACATTTAGTATATAAATTAACTTTCTATTCTCTAAATAAAGTATCATCTAATATAGGAAGGTCAACCCAACGTGTTTTTTTTCTGTTGGAGTTGCCACCTCCCAAATAAGCGTAAAGATTTTTAAGAAAACCGTGTTGCCATACCTTGAATTTGAGGTTGATTAAGTGATAGTTAAGTTCCTAGGTGCACATAATGCAGAATCAAAAGATACAAGACATGTATCTATTCTAATTGATGATGTTTTAGCTGTAGACTCGGGAGGTCTCACCTCAGAGCTTTCCTTTTCAGAGCAAGAAAAATTAAAGGCAATCTTGTTAACACATGGACATTATGACCATATCAGAGGAGTTCCTGTTTATATTTTCAATAACATGAGTCGCACTACCAGTGTTTTCGCCACACAACCGACCCTTGATATCCTTTCTTCCCATCTTGTTGACGGGATAATTTACCCAAAATTTACAGGAAAGGATCCTCCATTTTTAAAAAAACCATCACTCAAGCTAGTGGCTCTAGAACCCAATAAAACAGTGAATATTGCAGGTTATAAAGTTTTACCTATCCCGGTAAATCACGCTATAGGCTCGGTAGGCTTTGAAATCACTTCCAAAGATGGTAAGAAGATATTTTATACTGGGGATACTGGTCCAGGTCTTTCAAATCTTTGGAAACATGTAAATCCTAAGCTTATTATCCTAGATGTAACCTTTCCCAATCGATTGGAACATTGGGCAAAGGATGCAGCTCATCTATGCCCTAAAATGTTAAAAAAAGAACTGAAAGACTTTCATCGAATTAAAGGTTATTTTCCTCAGGTTATCTTGATTCATTTAAGTCCAAAACTTGAGGATGAAATCAGGAAAGAAGTGAAAGAAGTATCAAAAGAATTAAAACTGCCTATTGACATTGCCTTTGAAGGGAAGAAGCTTATTTTATAATGGGAGAGAGGCATGGTTGAAGGAAAACAAATTCGCGAGTATGATCTAATTGTTCTTGGTTCAGGTCCAGCAGGGGAGAAGGGAGCAGCACAGGTAGCATATTTTGGTAAGAAAGTTGCCATGGTGGAACGGGACTATTATTTAGGTGGTGCTGCAGCTAGTACTACTATTCCTAGCAAAACCCTGCGCGAAACATCGTTGGCGCTTTCAGGAATACGAGCACGCCGTCTCCACGGTGTAGATCTCGCTCTTAAACGTCGAGCTACAGTCAAGGACTTTCTTCATCACGAGCGAATGGTGAAGGATGCAGAACGCACCCGTGTTATGAATAATATGAAGCTCCATAATGTGGACATATTCAAGGGTAATGGTTCGTTTGTAGATAATCGGACAGTCAAGGTCGAGGGTCGCGGCAAAGCAGCAGAGTTACTTAAGGCCAACATCATACTAATTGCAACTGGTTCATCCCCGCGTCGTCCGGATAATTTCCCAAAAGATGGTCGTATTTATGACTCGGACTCTATTCTAAATATTAAAAACATACCTAAGAGGATGGTGGTAGTGGGTGGTGGTGTCATTGGTTGTGAATATGCCTGTATCTTTGCAGAATTGGGTGTGGATGTTTCTTTAATTCACAACAAAGAAATTCTGCTACCCTTCTTGGACAGCGACATCTCCCTCGCTCTCGAAAACAGCATGGTAAAGATGGATATTAATTTGCTGAAGCCCGAGAGTGTAGAGTCTTGCACTGTAAAGACCCAATGTATAGAGATCAAATTAGGTTCGGGGAAACTCACCAAGACTGAAACAGTAATGCTCGCGACGGGGCGGACTAGCAATACTGGGGAGCTAAATCTCGAGGCTGCTGGGGTCACGCCCGGTAAGTACGGCCGATTAGTAGTAGATCAGAACTACCAGGTCATACATCCAGAAACAAAAAGAGCTGTGAAAGGTATCTATGCGGCTGGTGACGTTATAGGCCCACCTGCCTTAGCCTCCACTTCAATGGAACAGGCACGCTACGCTATGATCAAAGCTTTCAATTTAGAACCCTACAAAAAGCATGTGGCACCTATTTTACCCCTAGGCATCTACACTATTCCTGAATGTTCTTTAGCAGGTAAGACTGAGAAAAAATGCCATGAGGGAAACATCGACTATGTAGTTGGTAAGGCTACCTATAACAAGAATGCACGAGGTATGATCATCGGAGATAGCGATGGTTTTTTAAAATTAATCTTTGAATTCAACAATGACATTAATCGTCCTATGAAACTTCTGGGCGTACATGTCATTGGCGAGATTGCCTCTGAATTGATACATATCGGTGTCAATGCCCTAATAATGGGTGCAGAAAGCAGTCTGTTTATAGATTCGTGTTTTAACTATCCTACCCTAGGCGAACTCTACAAATACGCTACTTACGATGCCATGGGCAACCGCGTCAAGCGTATCAAGTCGAAATAGTCTGGAAGTTGTATCGCTGTTTTTACAACTTAAATCATTTTCTTATTTAAAATAAAAAAAGAGAAGGGTTTAGTGAGTAAGAACCAATTTTCAAGTTGGTCAAAAGTTGGACTCCACGCTGCCGTCTAAACCTGCTAGGTCTTACCTCATGGTTTTTAAAAAACCTTAACTTTTAACAATAAAACAACATGCTTTAGCTATTTAGCAGATGTATATGTCTTACTCCTGAAATGTATAGGAAATATTTATATATGGTCATTTTTACCTATATATAGGTAATATTTATATATTAGTTTTTATTGCTATATATTCATGAAGGGGAAGAAACGAGAGAGAATACTTAGAATACTTCTTAAAAATCCCAATGGTTCACTAACACAATACGGTATTGCTAAAAAGGCAGGATGTTCACAACCATGGGCTCATGATTATCTAAAGAATCTTGAAAAAAAGAAGTTGATCAAGAATACAAAAGTCATAGACATTCCAGGACTCTTTTCTTACTGGTTAGAAATCAACAAATACCCCACTTATAGAGAATATAATATACAAAATCCTATAGAATTCTTAAAAAAAACAGATTTAAAATATGCCCTAACGACATACCACGCTGAAACACTTACACAGCACTACCTATTTCCTTCAAGAATTGATATTTACATACAAGAACAAGACATAGAGGAATGGCATAAACTACTCACAAAACATGGACTCGTAGGAAAAGGAAACATGAGACTCCTATTAGATGACGAACATGTCTTCTACTCAAATATTAAAAAAGAGGGATTAAGATTAGTATCAATATCACAATTGATATTAGATTTATTAAGGGAGGAAGGTGTAGCAGTAGAAGCAGCACATATGTTGATGAAGAGAGAATACCATGGCGCTATATAGTGAATTTGAAACAGAAACATCATACAAGTATCTAAAACAAATAGTTAGCATATTAGATGAACCTATTTGTATACTTGGAGGGTGGGCAGTTTATCTAACCGTAAACAATAATTTCAAAGAAACTGAAGGGAGAAACTACATTGGATCAAGAGATATAGATCTTGGGTTCCATATCGATAAAAATCTGGGAGAAAAGCAGCTCAATAAAACAACAATATCAAAATCACTAAAATTAATTGAAAAAGAAGGATTCAAACCCCAAGGATTCAGATATTACAAAGAAATAAAATTACAAAGAAATAAACTATGAAACAGGAAAAGAACTAACCCTCGAGGAGGCAAAAACAACACCAACTCATAACATCTTTACTATGTTTATCGACCCGATGGTAGATTACATCCACCCCTCATTTCAGAGAATACTTCGATTTAATCCAGCAGATGAACCATTATTAAATCCTGTTTTCCAGAATAAGAAATATCGAAGAGAGCTACAACAATTTAATAAACTACTTTGGATACCAACACCTGAAATGCTTCTCGCCACTAAAATAAAAAGCGTTCTAAATAGAACAAAAGACGAGAAACTCATCAAAGATATTTGTGATATCTATGCACTAAGTTGGTATTCCGGTAAAACCTTCCAGAAAGTTAAAGATGAATCTCATAAACACATAAACCATGAAATTTTAACAAAATTACATGGGATGCTAAAATCAGAAAAAAAAGTGTTTCAAAAAGCACAGATCGCAATGGATATCGATGCAGAGACCATTAAAAACCTAATTGAAGATCTTATAACTTAAATTATATTTTTCCTAAAAATAAAAAAAAGAGAAGGAGGATGTAATTTATTATAGTCTTATTACAGTATCACGCGGTTTAGGAATACTTTTCCTGTTTTTGTCGACTCCTCAGAGTCTCCTTCGTCACATTCTGCGGATGCCGTAAACGCTGGTATATCTGTTATAATACCAAGTCCTATTCCGAATACACTCATAGTGACTTCTTCTTCGCCACCAGATTCAAGAGTTGCAATTGTGCCTGAGTCTTCTCTTGGGATTATTATTAGGCCGCCTTCTATAGTAATAGACCAGTCTACATTGGTAGCATCGCCAAAGCCTACGTTCTTGATAGTTACGGTTAAACCTTTTCCACCTTCAAATTCGAATTTAAGATCAGGCACTTCTGCTCCAGGTTCATATTTATACATTCCACCAGTAAACTCATCGTCATTAAAGGAACCGGCCCAACCAGTTCCACCTTCTACCCAAGTTGTAGCAAACAGTTGAATACCTGACATTTCGACCCAATCTGTCCAGGAATGGCCACCGTCAAGGCTATATGAAACCCCTCGATATCCGGGATCGTTTGCATTTACACCAGTGCTTACATACATATTATCCGTACCAGGAATATAGTCGAAATCAGCAGCATAACACATTCCAGTTTGTGAAATTAATGTCCAAGTTTCTCCACCATCTGAGGTTTCGGCTAAAACAGCTTCCTCAAAATTCTTATCCATAGCTAGACCATTATTTTCATCTTTGAAACGGACATCTACATATGAACCAGCATCAAATGGAGTATCTGCAACTGTCCAATGAAGACCTCTATCAGTTGATTTGAAGACACGTAAAGGATATGCATTTTGAGTACCAAACCAGACAGTATCCCCAACAACATCATAATATCCGACAGTACCGTACTCTCCTGATAAAGGAGCAGGTATATTCTCCTGAGGAACTCTAACCCAGGTATCGCCACCATCAGTGGTAGTGTACATTTCATAATAACCGCCAACTGGGTCACCCTGGCACCAACCTACGTTTTCATCCCAGAAATGAACGATATTTGGAAATGCGCCAGAGCCGCTATATAAAGCTGTATCTTGATGGACCCAAGTATCTCCACCATCACTGGTCTTCCATATACCTTGTGGATTACCAGAATGTACTGGAACCCATGCAGTATTTTCATCCAATGCAAAAATCATAGCAAGTGATCCATCAGGCGGCGCTTCACTAATGAGATCAGCTTCCCATAAGTCACCACCATTTGTGGTCCTAGTAAAGTCTTGACAAGGTCCTTGTGGGTTAAGCCCATCATATGCTGCTGCCCAAACAATATTTTCATCTACAGCATGCATATAACCTATACCTCTACTTGGTTCGGGAAAACCCGAGGCTTGCTCTATCCATCCTGGGTTCATACTTAGAGGATTTTTCTTAGAGCTATCTGTTCTTGATATAAATCGTGTTTTTGTGTTTGTGAATGCTAATGCTCCTGGCATTAGAAATGCAAGAGCGATACCGATGACTATAACTGCCTTTAATATTTTGTTTACGTTTTTCATATATTTCCCCCTTAGGAATCAATATGTTTTATATATATATTTCCATCATATATAAATCTTTCTCATTGAAAAAAGAGATCAAAAGATAAAAAATAGAAAAAAGAGGAGACAGATTATGATAAAATATAGTTATGTTTATGGGGTATAGGTTGTTGATTTGAGTTCCATTGCCATATAATAGTAGGTGACATGATTGCTAAATTGTATATGGATCAGCTGTTTCACTGAGTTTCCCACTTCTTCAACATAGTATGATCTTATACAATCATAATCTGGATATTCTGCAGATACATTATATGCAGTATATATTCCTGCTGGGACCGTTACTTGTTCTTCATAGCATGTATAGTCTAATCCAGACCAACCCCACGTATTTTCTCCATCATATATTGTTATAAGTCCCCAGTACAATGCTGTTTTTCCTGTATCTGTGAATTCAACAGCGTCTAATGTACCAGTTTTACCATCGTACAATGGGAATGGTATAATTATCCATGATGGATCAAAGGTTGTTGTAGATACAGCTTCAACTTGTACAGGAACTGGAAGAGGAATAGGACCAACCCAGGGCAGATATAATCCTTTCGTAAATTGATGCCATTGAACTAATGCAAGATCCGATTTTTGTATCTCTAGTTCAGTTCCAATAGTCATAAAACGTGTTGGTTTTAAAACTAACCTTCCAATATTTATAACTAAATCAAACTCACCTGTGGTTCCTTCCAATACATAGGTATCACCAGTGTCTTCCATGACCTCATAGGTAATATCACCAATAACTTCAAAAGAATATGACTCATTCATATCGCCATTTTGGAAATAATGCAGCTCATAGGTCCATGAATCACCAACTTCCCATTCAGGTACATCAGCATCAGTTGATGTCTGTTGATTGTTTGTTTTGCGATTTATTGCAACAGTCGGTATTGCCATAGTGGCAATCAACAGCATACAAACTAATATTCCTACTATTTTTGTTTTCAAGATTTACTCCTCCCTAAGAATTTTATGCATCTGTTATGTGAAATTTTACTTAAATATTTTCTGTAATAATCTTCTATTCAACTTTATTTGCACCATTTATTACATTTAATAAATAATGAACCGAATTTCAGCTATTCCTCTGTCATTAATAACTATAGCCATAATGGCCGCCATCAATTGTTTCTTCCAATGCATGATACGTTTCATTAAAATAGCTCCAATCAAGTGAATAATCTGGATCGAACGGGACATCTGGGGCAATTGCTAATTGAATCGCTTTCAAACCTTCCTCCCCAAGTGCGACCCATAAGTTGTCAATTGTTTTCGAGCCAATAACTCCCTTATCGGCTAGATTATCTCTGAGTACTTGTTCAGCAGGTTTATCGAAGAAGGACCATGATCCTTCATGAGGCTGCAGTGGTGATGGTTTAAAAAACACACCAGATAGATTTTGGGTTTCTACGATCTCAAAAATATCCCTAAAGTTCTCAGCTTGCTCTTCATCACTTAAAGCTGTCAAATGAGCTCCAAGATTAGGATCTAAGCCTTTATCCATAGGGGTGCCTGCTTCATACCAAATCACTCCTCCACCCACTCCATCCCGCTCTGCATACTTCTTGGCGTTGCTGAGACGACTAGTCATTTCAAGGTACCAATGCTCCTGAGGAAGACCATTTAGGTAAGTCCCTTTAACAGCAACGAAGTCATATCCTCGGTAATCAAAATCTGGTCCAATTTCAGAAATTGGATATCCCTGACTCTCATCGAACTCAGGGTCAAGTGGACCCCAATCCTCAATGGAAAAAGCAATATTGCCTGAAAAAATATTATTTACTTTAGCAACTATCTCCTGGCCCCATGTACTTAAAAAGATCCTTTCATCATCATATAAACGACGACGCTGATCTCCATAATCGATAACAAGTGCGTTTGTTTCTTCGAGAGGTATAAACGTGTCAATCTGAAACTCTTTGGCAATTTCAGCCCATTCAAGGATTAAAGGCTCAGTAAGATTAAACACATCAAGTTGATTTTCTAATGGAATTGCACAATGAGTAGGACTATCAAACCGGTAGGGGAACTCATACGCTGTTGGACCTACTGCCAACCAAACGCGGAAGCCAGAAGCCCGAAATGCGTTAATATAAAAAAAATACACTTCTTCTCCAGGAATATATAACGTGCCATTCTCATCAGCCAGCATTTGGGCTTCAAGAAGTACCGTATTAAATCCATCGGCCTTGATTTTATCGACATTTGCTAGAGAAACCCGTGCATCACGAATATCTCCAAAATATAGCCCACTATTAAGGTCTGACTCAACTTCAGCAGGACCGACAACTACCTCAGTGAGATTAATTTCACTAAAAACTGACGATAAAAACTGCAAACTTACTAAAGCTTCCTCTTTTTGTCCTTCTATCATATGATTCACTGCATCAATTATGGATGAGATACTCTCTGCATCGATCCCAGACAAAAGGATACCACCAAGTACAGAGGAAAGTACCTCACGAGGATCCATGCTATCTTCTACTAAACCATTCTCTGAATTGGTATCCTTAGAATCAATACAACCGCCCAAAGATATCGTTGCTAGAATCACACAAACAAGAAAAGATACTAACTGTTTACCATCCATTCTCCTCAGACCTAAAAACGACTATTTCTTTATAAAGATATTAGTTGAAAAAATTAGAGATATCGTCTAACCACTAAGAATGAATATTCTCCATCTCCTTTTTCTATTGTGAAGGATTTAGATATTTCACCTGCTGTTATATTTATATATAGAATATAATCGGTGAAATGTCTCTAAGAAATTTAATAATAATGGGTTTTTGATTAAATCATTGTTGAATGGCATAGTAACTGTAAGTGGATCTGACCAATCGCTTTCTAAACCATGTTCATCTTGAACCTTAACTTTCACTTCATATGTTCCTTTTTCTTCCCAGATGTAGCTCAATGAGACAGGTTCACCTGAACTAACAAATCCAGACCAGCTGGAGTTGTCATCTCCCCAGTCAAAACAATATTTGATAGTATCTTCATCTGGATCAATCGCTCTTGACGAATAAGTATATTCCTCACCTGGTTTTCCACTCGTAGGACCAGACGGTTTTTCAGGCTTTTCTGCTGGGTAATTTGGTCCTGTAAAATAGTATACTCCATTTTCAATCCTGCATTCCCCATATGCAATTCTAAACCAACCATCTTCGCCCCAATCAGTTCCCCAGCTATTTTTGACAATCCAGTATCCTTCATCGGGATCGCCCCAGGAATCGTTATAACCTACTATGGTTACACAATGGCCAAATACAAAATTACCGTAAGTATATTGATAGACACCACCGGTATAGTTCGGATAGAAATCTTCATAAACATCCATTGTTGCAGGAAGAGGGCCATGTTCAATGAGTGCGCTTTGTATAAGAGAAACATTTGAAGACACCTTATGATAATCATCTATTCCAATCAACAAATCTCTCCATTCAGGACATTTATCATCACAAGGTATAGTATCATCTGCTTCATATGGCAAACAATCTTCAGGTATTGCACCATTGTATTTTATCCAGTTAAGTGTTTGCTGCCAATACCATCCTCCACAATCACCAGGAGAGCATGATAACATATACTGTTCCGAAAGATCTACATCCAATGCAGAGTTATTCTCCCAAATTTTTACCATAGATTCTAATCCAGCTAGCGATCCAAATGCCCAACAACTACCACATATTTCTTGAAACTGATTCTTTATAGGAGTTGTCCAATCCTCACCGTCTATGTCTCTCCAATCCCAAGTAGGGGGTAAAACTTCTCGTACAACGTTATCTATGTCCAAGAATTCAAGAGATTCATCATCCTGAATAGTTCCATAAATACAATGACATCCCTTGTTGATGCTACCGCCATTCCGTTCTTGCGAAGAAGTAGTCACTGGAAAAAAAGTAGCAACGATCAAGAAAAAACAAATAATAAGACTAGGCAATAAGCTTCCAATCACTTTATTTTTCATAATTCTTCCCCTTAAAAAGAAAAGAATTTACAAATTTAAAGTTTTTCACTATCTGCTGATTAGAATTTATGCCTAGGTGTTATGTTGACAGTAATATAAAAGAAAGGAGAAAAGGATTTCTTCATTTACAGAGATTGTTCTCCTTTGACTCCCCGAACAAGGTAAATCTGGCTATTATTGGTGACAAAGTTCAGATCCGCAACTTCTTCACTTTCTGCTGAGTTCCCAGCATTGTCATAAGCAATTGCTTGTCCCTTGTCGAAGCTTATGCCTGTCCACAACAACACATAAGGGGGTTCCGTGACTTCGCCAACGAATTCATCATCTACATAGAACTCCACCCGCGCAACACCACTGGTGGCATCGTCAACATCGGCAATGAAAAGCCATTTGTTAAAAGCTTGTTTTTCAACTGCGAGGGATATCTGAGGAGGTGTTTGATCTATTTTGAAATCGAATGGACCTTTTATTTCCTCTTCATTTTCTGCGTTATCAACCGAGTAGTATTCTAACGTGTGTTCGCCGTCGTCACATACCTCAAATGGTTCTGTATACTCCATCCAATCCCCGCCATCTATTCTGTAATAGGTAGCAGCAACGCCAGACAAATCATCTGTTGCAATCAACGTAATTGTCACGCAACTGACATACCAGTCATTTTCTCCCGTAGTACCATCTAATTCATGGTTGGTTTCTGGCGGCTCTGTATCTGGCTGAGTGTGATTAACAAGTAAACCAAAGGCACTCTGGTTAATATTATCTGCTCGATCCTGGGCGAGAATGATACCAGCATATTCTCCTTCCATAAGCAGTGTCCAGTTTAGATACGGATTATTTGGATCACCTATCGAATAAAGCGTATAATTCACCTCCAAGTCACCTACAAATCCTCCTTCAGGTAGCATTGCAAGTGGACTAATGATACTCACGCCGGATTCTATCGTATCTGTAATATATTCAAGTTCAATGGTTCCATCAGGCAGAGAGAGGGGTCTTGCGATATTCTTCAACAGCCCATTAGAATAATTATATTCAACGATGATTTGTTCCCAGGCAGAGCTCTGGTTTTTCATAAAGAAAGCAACCGTGTGGAGATTATTAGTCTCTGTATAGTTATTAAGCATCACAACCGTCGTAGGCGTTGATTGCGTATCTTGAGTTAAGTCTCCGTAGGTTCCATCATATTCTTCTATAGTAAAAGTACCACTCTCGCCTGTGAAATCAATCAAGTATATAATAACTAGACTCTGATCAAAGGTAATATTGCCAGCGTCGTAGAGAATAATATACACAAGATTTAGATGATCATCGTAGACATTAACGCTAATATCACCAGGAGAATATATTCCGACATCTTCAGGAACACTGATATTATAAATCGTCGGGGGTGTTATATCTTGATCCA
>Ga0209635_10002552_pt1 | contig 13996 bp, 17 predicted proteins | sample DeeMarSWOR230_32_FD_187463 | JGI IMG/M metagenome (GOLD analysis project Ga0209635, IMG submission 187463) | Marine sediment microbial communities from White Oak River estuary, North Carolina - WOR-2-30_32 (SPAdes) (version 2) | ecosystem: Environmental > Aquatic > Marine > Intertidal zone >... | reverse complement strand
CGATTCTTGTAAGGACAATTGTGTATGGGATAACTGTACAACAAAAAATGTGACTGAGAATGATCCGAGATGTGAACCATTACCACTACCTACTTGTGGATGGGGAAATCTTGCTGCATGTTTTACGTTCAATAGACCCACATTTAATATACCTTTATTAAACTATGAACCACCGACTTATGAACCACCTAGTTATGACATACCGACTTATCAACCACCCACTTTCAATTTTCCAAAACCATCCTTTACCTTCCCGAGTTTTGACTTTTCATCTTTGTTCAGGAGATAATTATTTTTCCTCTTTAGAAGGACACTCCATGTTAGTGCAGGAAGGGAACCATCTTTTTCCTTTAAACTTAACAGCTATCATAGGATAACCACATATCTCACAATTTTTGTCCAGACCTTTGACGATGCCATGCTGTGGAAGTGGGGTTGAGAAACGACAACCTTCCTTGTAACCAGAACAGCCAATGAATCTTTTACCTGTCCTTCTAGACGTTATTATCCTCAGATCCTTTCCACATTCAGGACATTTACCGATGACTTTCTGGTCTTTTTTATAGTGGATGTAAGCCTTAGATAGAGCTTCCCCTATCTTTTCTTGATGGTTCTTGAAATCAGACAGAATTTCTATTAGGAGGTTTCTAGCTCCATTAACAACATCTTCCCTCTTCTTCTTCATCTCGCTAACTCTATCCATATCCTCTTCAAATTTCTTGGTTAATTCTTCACTGATGATCCTTGGACAGTATTCGTTCAGGACTTTTACGACCTCTTCACCAAAACCCGTAACCTCTATACTCTTGCCAGTGATATAACCACGTTCATAAAGAGTTTGTAGTATTTGGGATCTGGTCGCCTTTGTCCCCAAACCACGTTTTTCCATCTCCTTGATGATTGAACCCTGACTGTATCTGTCTGGTGGCTGAGTCTCTTTGTTCAATAGAAGTAATTCCTTCACTTTCAGTATCTGTCCTTTCTTTAATTCTGGTAAAGTCTGTTCTTTGAATTTAACGAATTCTCTCAAGTATCTTATCCACCCTTGATCTAAGGTTCTTGCTCCAGTCAAAATGAACTTATACCCGTTAACATCCAGAGTGACTTTAACGTGTTCTCTTAAAGCAGGTTCTCCGAACAAAGCGAAGAACCTTTTAACGATTAGGTTGTAGAGTTTGAGTTGTTGACTCGTCAAACGTTTTGGGGTTTCACCAGTTGGATAGATTGCAACATGAGCAGGATCAGTTTTCTTACCTTCTCTTGGTTTTAAAGTCTTGGATAAGAGCTCTTTAGCAAAAGACCTGAACTTTTCTATCTTCGATAGTTTAGTTAGGATCTTCTGATAATCTATCTTTGGAGGTAACTTCTGTGATCCTGTTCTTGGATAAGATATCAATGCCTGATTGTACAATGCCTCTGCCAAAGACATGGTTTGACTGGGAGAAAACCCGAAGCACCTGTACGATTCTGTTAACAAAGCTGTTGTATCCATCGGGACTGGCGGTAGGTGTTTGTAAGTTCTCTTCTCTTTATCCACAACTTTGGCATCCTTGTCTTTACATTCATTGAATATTCTTTCTGCTTCTTCTTTCTTCCAAACCTTATCTTCCTCGTACAGAGCAACGAAAACCTTACTGTCACACAAGCAATGCAATTCAAGTTGCCAGTAAGGAACCGGCTTAAAGGTTTTTATTTTAATTTCTCTGTCAACTAGTATCTTCAACGTGGGTGATTGTACCCTCCCGCTTGAAACGACAACGAACGCATTCTTTAGGAAACTCTTCATCGCCAGAGTTAAAGCTCTCGTGGTGTTAATACCCCAGAAGAAATCCAGGAAATGTCTTGTTAACCCAGCTTCTGCCTGACCTAAATCCACATGACCCATCACGTTTTCGTAAGACTCGATCAGGTCTGACTCAGTCAAGGTTGAGAATTTCATTCTTTTTGCATCTTTTCGGTTACACAGAAAGCGGAGTATGTTGAAGCCTATGACTTCTCCTTCCGTATCATAATCAGTTGCGATAATGTATTCCTTCGACTTTTTAACAAGACCACTTATGTTCTCATAGTATCTCTTCGTGAATTCGTATCCTTTCTTTGTGAAAGTTGGAACCCAGTCCACATCGAACACTGGATAATTCCAGCCTCCTCCCTTTTTCGTGTCTAAAACGAACAAATGACCAACAGCAGGAACGACAACATGTTTTTTCTTTTTTCGTGAAAATTCTAACCAGTATGCTCCCCCCCTTTTAATCTTTTTTATCGAACCTTCAGCTAAAGCAGACGCAATTCTCAAGGCCGATTGTGGCTTCTCAGAAATAATGAGCGTTTGGTCAGTCATAAAACAAAACTCATGGAACGATACTTATAAATTTTACTCCAGAATAATCGGTTTTTGGGAAGATTCTTCTATAAATCTCTTCTCCAATTCTTTAATTTTATCCTCAATTTCTTTCATTCCAGCGGCAATTTCCCCACTAACTTTCTCTTCAATTCCTCTGATCTTATTCACCGCTTCCTTTCTAGTCTGAACAGAAGACTCTTTACTCATCTCTTCTAGTTCGAGCATCTTTATTTTCAAAGTCTTTACCTTATCAGAAAGGTTTGCAAAGACTTCAGGATCAACTGAAGCCATCTGGTTAATCCTCATTTCTCTCGTAACCCTATTAAACTCTTTATTTTCTGCAGTTAGTTGATTTATAATTCCTTTCAAAGAAGATAGTTCAGCCACTAGGTCCTTGGGAATAACACCAACAGTCTTCCTCCCTTCTATTTTTTTCAACCTTTCCTCCATCTGTTTTCTGTAATTAGACAAATCCTTTTCCTTGGAAGCCAAAACCTTTTGTAATTCAGATATTTGTTTTCCAAAGTCTCCAACATCTCCTGTGTTTCCAGATCCAGAAACCTCACTGGCGATAGATTTCATCTCTTCTTGTAAAATTTTTACTAGTTCGTTGTACCGGCTCTCTAAAGTTGATATTCTATCTTCAACGTTTGACAGTGTATCGTTTATGTTAGGAGGCAGTTCTGGAGCCTTGAGTTCACCTCTAAACTCTTCAGAATTTTTTTGTAGCTCGTTGTACCGATCCTCTAAACTTGATATTCTCTTTTCGATTTTTGCATCTCTTTCGAAAAAACTCGAAGGCAGTTTTTTACCCCTGAGTTCATTTCTAAGATCTGTCAAGTCAGTGATTAACTCAGATACCCTATTGTACATCTCCTCGGCAGTTGCTTTATCCAGTTTAATTGATTGTACCTTTTCTTCGAGTAGCTTGATTCTATTTTCAATATCCTGGTTTTCGGGTATCATTTCTCCAGCCTTTTATTTAACTTTTAATTTACTAATAATCAAGTCATCCATTTTTTGACTGATGATTTTAACATTAGTTTCGATTTGGTTTAGTTTATTCATGATAGTTTTCAGGTCAGTTAATTCGGATGTTCTCTCTAAAGACTTTTCTGGATGCGGAAAAGCCCCTAAATCTCTTTTTACTTCTTCTAAATCGGGTTCACTTTCGCCGATTTGAGTCGGAATCTGTGTCTTTGGAAGCGTTTTTTCCTCGACTGTCTTTGCGATGCCTGTATCCGATGTCATATTTTTAAATTCATTGAGACGGGAACTTAGATCATCAAATTTCTTCTTGTATGTGACTAGGCCGAGGTTTATGATATTCAATAAATCTTCAACCCTTTCAGACCTTTCTTTTAGCTTAGGAAAATCAGTCGAGAATCCATTTATTTTTTCCTCGAGTTTACCTATCTTCAATTCCAAGTCAGCGAATTTTTTCCCTGTGAGTAAGTTAGTGAGTTTCAACTTCTTTTCCAGCTTTTGAACTGGGGAACTTTCAATATTTCCTTTATCAGACAAAATCACACCTTCCGATTCCGACTATATAATATATTACTGATTCCTCTGATATTTAATTTTCCTCTTCTCAACCAAAGATACCATATACCTATAACTGAAAAGATCATTACTTCTTGCCATAGAAACGTATGAAAAAAGTCTAAGTATTGCAAACCAAAGTTCAAACCGACCAAGATGGTTATCAGAGTTCTAAAGATGTTTATAACGAATAGTACAGGCATCCAGACGAGTAAGAATTTTAACTTATCCTTTTTATTTCCTGGTGTGGAAAAAACTAAGGCAAAGAGAGAATACATGCCTTTCCAACCTATACAGTCGATGGAAATATCGATAGGGAATTCGCTCTCACCAACAAATAAAAAAAAGTCCGATGTATAGACGGGATAATTTAAACTCTTAAGGATAAAAGCCAAGAAATTAGCGAATGCTATCTGAAACGGATAGAATGATAAATCGAGAATAATTATAAGATAGAAAGGTATCAACAACAGGTTTAATTTTATCAGGAAAAGAAATAAATCCTTCACAACTTTCTTTCTTTGTGACCTTTTAACCATTGAACGAATCCCACCTTTCTTGCCATACTCAATTTTTCCTCAAACTCTCTTTTTTTCACCGCTGATATATCTTTGAATTTCTCTATCAAAATATCTTTTTTCACTAGTATTGGGAAGTTAACCTTTTCCAAGATCCTTTCTTTGGGTTCGTAAGGGACTATTAAGGCCTTTATTTCATAATCGTTCAGTATTTGAGCGTTTTCAAATATGTGTGCCAGTAGAACTCTATCCCTCAAATCCAACCGTCTGTGTAAACTTCTGATAGGCTCTTCTCTGACTTCGTTCAATTCTAAGATCGGTATGTAACCTTCCAGTTCAATTCTTCTGAGAGATTTTAACTTTTCTTTGATTAGTCCTCTTTCTCTTATATCATCCTTGAGTTTTTTTATATCCCTGTTCAATCTCCTTATAACACTCGAGTCACTGATTCTCTTTCTGTCTAAATCCATCTTTTCTTCTCGCTTTCTGAGTTTATTTTTTAATGCCTCATTGTGTTTTTTTAGGATGACGATATCTTTCTCCAAACTCCTAATTTTTTCTTGTAATTTAACCACAGCCTCATCCCTTTTTTCAACGACTTTTTTAACCACAACAGGTTTTACCTCCCTAGACTCTGTCAAGATACGATTTATGGCTTCGTTTATGTTCTCTGCCTTACCGGTTATCACCATCTTCACAACTCTCTCATATAATTCACTCATTCCTAAGGAAGATAGAGTTTTTTCAGTCCTTCGAAATAACCTTGAATATGATTGGAAGGCCTTTAAGGCTGAGGCCAGTGCATCTTTCTCATGGTCGTTTTCTAATCTCTCTTCAAATTCTTTAACTAATTCTGTCTTCTCAAAGTTGGTTAGAGATTTTATAGGATAATAACTCCTGCAACCGAGAGTGGATGCCAACTTCTCAACACTCTTTGGTAAGGGACAACGGTCTCCTGATATTATTAGAGGTTTTCCCCTTGATGTTATCTCTTCTATGATTTCACTCTTCTTAAACCCTCTCTTACTCTTGATAAAGAGTATTTCACCCTTGGTATCGATTATTGCTAAACCTGCTGTTGTTCCAGGATCAAAACCAACGATAAGAGGTCTATTCACTCACTCCCTCCATTCTTCATTGATCATCCTATGTAAACGTTTTGCCAAGACTTTCCCGATTCCTTTGACTTTAGAAATTTCACTCTCTGATGCGTTCGCAAAATTTTTAATCGTCTTAAAGTCTTTTAGTATTCTCTTCGATAACACGTTTGAAACACCCGGTAAACTCGAAATAACATATTCCTGTAAATCTTTTATACCTTTTGGTTTCTTCACTCCCTTTATACCCATTCCTTTCTTGGATATCAACTGTTCCCGCTTCGCCAGCCAGAATATGAGCCTTGCAGATTCTTCTTCTGTTTTTGTCATGACAATAGGAATTTCATAATCCAGGATTATGGATGCTAATGCAGATTTTACAGCATTCTCATTCATTCTTTCTTGTAAGTAGTTTCCTTCTATGAGGAAGACAGGTTTCGAAAAATTGTCCTTCAATTCTTGAGCTTGTTTGAAAATTCTTCCATCGATGATTGAAGAGATGAAATCTTCTCCAGCTTTTCTTTCCACACACACTCTCTCTGAACAGACATAATCCCCAACCTTTAAAGGGAGTGGTTTTACAGATGCTTCCATTTCTCTCAGATGATCGGTGACAGAACAGTTTTCTTCCCTGAAATCGACGATGATGTAGATTTTACCTTCTGGTTTTAGGATTCTTTGAATCATCAACTCACATAATCCGATAATCTTTTCTCATCGAATTTTTTATAACCATCTTTAATTCCCTTAAGGATTGTTTTCATCCTCTTCTCCTTGCGGTATGCAGACCAATAATAACCCTCATCTCTTGTCCCCTTAGTTATCAGGAATATAACTCTTCCTGCTTTTGTTCTTCCCGTCCTTCCTCTCCTCTGAATGCTCCTTATCTCTGATGGGATAGGCTCGTAGAAGATGACTAGATCAACTTCTTCTATATCCAAACCCTCTTCTCCGACAGCTGTTGCCACGAGAACGTTGAACAATTCATACCCGAATTCATTCAAGATTTCAATCTGTTCTTTTTGTTTCAATCCCTTCCCTGCTTTTATGGCTTGACCTATGAATTCTTTCGCTTCGATGTTTTTAGCTTCCAATAATTTTACTATCTTCTCAACACTCGATCTGTAGTTGGCAAAAGTGATTATCTTCGTGTTTGATTTTCTTTTTATTTCCTTATTTATTATCCCTATCAATTTCTCAAGTTTTGGATGCTCGATTCCTTTGACGAACAATTCTTTCGTTTCTCTTATAGCATCGACCACTCTAGGATCTTTCAATACACTCCTTGTCGCCATGGATTTCTTTTTCTGTAAATCGAGAAAATACTTGTAAAGTGATGTAATGCCCTGCGTTTCTAGTAAGCCGATTGCATGTTCTATCTTTATAGCTTGAGCGCACGTTGTAAGAGCTTTTGCCACCTTGAAATCCTTTGTCTTTTCGTACATCTTACCAACTTCTTTCTGTAGGTCGAGTAGTTCTCTTTTCGTGATTCTCATCGATGGAATGAGTCTATAAATCATCAACCAGTTCAGTCTTTTCCTATAGGCTTCCTCGAGCCATAATCTTATTTTCTTGAATTCTTGGGGTAATTCGACGTAAACCCTTTCTACTTTAATTTCTTGAACGTATGGCTCGACATCTTCATCTTTCTCAGTTCTTATCTCGACTGCTTGTATATGCAAATTCTTCTTGACTTCTTCTATCTTATCCTTGATTCCACCAGGAGAGGCTGTTAAGCCTAAGATTAAAGGATTGGAACATTGATCGATGTAATATTCTATGACGAAAGTGTAGGCATATTTCTTTCTAGACCGATGACATTCATCCACGATAACTAGGCTATAATCGCATAGATCAAGAATCTTATTTCTGATATCATTTCTTACCAGCTGAGGAGTAGCGAAGAAAAGTCTACCTTTAGAATAAAATACTTTTCTGTCTTTAGGATGGATTTTTCCTGTTAAAGCAACGAATTCTGATTCTTTCAGATACATAAGCTTCCGAAAGGTTTTCATGTGTTGATTGACTAAAGGCCTTGTAGGGGCGAGCATCAGGATTTTAGTGTCAGGAAATTTTTCTAAACGATAGGCAGCAACCATTACTGCGACAAGAGTTTTACCCATGCCTGTCGGTAGGATACAGAGAGTGTTTTTGTTAACAGCAGTAGTGGCTATGAATTCTTGATAGAGTCTTGGTTCGACTTCACCGTAATTCAGGAATTTTAGTTTTTTCATACTAACAAGAATTTATTCTTTAAAGATTTACTTTTTAAGTTTATCGTAAATTGAGCGTTTCAATATTTTTCCTTATACCTACCCCATCTTATTCTATCCCAAACACGTTCATGTAAGTAATAAACGATCAATTTTGATATGGTTTCAAAGAAACCTACGCCTACTGTCAGAACAAAGTCACCCGTGAATATAAAAACCAAAATCATGGTGATTAGTGTTGCTATGACTCTGAAAGTTACCCCCTTTAAAAAACTTCTTAAATGCGTTTCTTTTATAATGTTTCTAAGATTCACCACATTATCTTCTTAATAATTTGATTTCCCAGAACAAAAGTCTATTTGACTCGATTTTAATGTTTTTCAAGTGCCCCTATACTCTTTAATTTTTTGAATAAAAAATTCGTAGCAGATTCTACATCTTCAATCTTCCTTATACCAGTACAGATGACTTTACCTGAACCAAACAATAGAAATGTAGCCTTAGGTTCTTTCAACCTATAAACCAATCCAGGGAATTGGGCAGGCTCGTACTCAGAATTTTCCGATTCAAAAGCGATTTTATCTAAGTTCAATCTTGCCGGGAGTTGTGCTGAAGCAACGATGTTTTCTATCTGTACCGAGTAATTTTTTGGTTCGCCTATTTTGATTTTTTTTATAACCTTTGCGACTTTTGCTACGGCCTTCCTAACATCTGCGATACTCCTTGCACCTGTACACACAACCTTCCCAGACGAAAAGACCAGAATGGCTGTTTTAGGATCCTTTACACGATAAACCAGGCCTGGAAATTGTTCTGGTTCGTATTCAGCTCCTTCTAGATATTCGACCATTTTTTCCAAAGGTATTCTAACGTCAAGAGAAGCTGAAGCAACTATATTCTCGATTTTAATATTAAAATTTATCATTTTTTTTCCCAATCTCAAATCATACTTATGTTTTTACTTAACAAAGATTTATATAGTTCAGGTTATTTTCTTCCAGTATCCTTCATCGTCTTCTTGAAAGTATGAGTCTTTACTACCCTCCCACAAAATTCACAAATTTTCTTAGAGACCCACACATTATCTTGCCTTTCTGTAGACTGAATAAAACGACTTTTCCCACAGAATTGACATTTTTCTTGTTTTTTAACCATTTATTTAAATCTCTCCTAGACCAAAAATCCATCTACAATCTTCTTTCCACAAATATAAAAACCCCAAAAATAAGAGAAATTACTATAATTTGAATAAAGTGTCCTAAAAACGTGATTGGGGTCAGGCTGAGTAACCCAGAAATGTTAACCATGATAGCCAAGAAAATCAAGTATGGTATCATTCTGCCAAGTCTACTATTTTTCTCATATTGAATGCTTATTCCACAGGTTTTGCATGTTACGTAGACAATTGAAACGAATAAAACGAAGTCTACAACAATCCCTATGTACACGACCGAACCATAACTGAGAAGACTGAGCAGATATATCAATGAAAAAAAGAATATGACCGTTAAAAAAGAAAGGAAGATGTTACCGAATAATTGTTTTTGTTTTAATTCCATACTTATAATTTATTTTCTGAGTTAAAATATTCTAATTTTATATTTCTGATTCTCTCTTTATTTTCTATGTATATTGTGATCGGGGGAACCTTTGATCGGTTTCATGCTGGACATGAATTCTTCCTAGATAAGGCATTTGAATCTGGAGAGAAAGTGTTGATAGGTTTAACTACTCATTCCATGCTGAAAAAACTGGTAAGAAAGGATTCTATCTGGTCATTTCAAAAGAGGAAAAAAACAGTTCGGGATTTTGTGAGGAAATACGGTAAAGAGTTTGAGATAATGCCGATAGAAGATATATTCGGGCCTGCAACAGGAATGAAAGACTTAGATGCAATAGTAGCAACAGAAGAAACACTACCAACCTGTGAGAGGATAAACGAACTCAGGAAAAAGAAGAGATTAAAACCATTAAGGATAATTTTACTTCCTTACGTCTACTCCGAAGATTGCAGGGTAATATCCTCTTCAAGGATAAGGAAAGAAGAGATAGATAGACAAGGTAAAGTCCTGATCGATTACAAGATTACGGATAGACTGAGAGAAGAATTGAGGATACCGATCGGTAAAATCATCGAAGGTGAGAATAAACCAGTTACAGAGGATTTGGCATCATACATAAAAAAACAAAGGTTTGAAGAGATAATTTGCGTTGGTGATGTTGTTTCTAGAGATATGATCGAGCATGGATTAAAACCAAAAAATGTTGTGATAGACGGCAAGGTAAACAAACAACCGATAGATTATAAGGATTTCATCCTCAAGTCTTATGCTAAAAGATTCCTGATCGATAATCCCCCAGGAATGATTTCAAGAGAAGTTTGGAGAACGATGATTTATGCTTTCAAGACCAAGAGTGCAGTTGTTGTGAGAGGGGAAGAGGACTTGCTTGCCATTCCTGCTGTTCTACTAGCTAAGAACAATTCTGCTGTTATTTACGGTCAACCACATCGGGGTAAAGTCATATTGAGGATTGATGAGGATAGGAAGGAAAAAGTGAGAAAGGTATTGGAAGGGTTTAAAATTATCAAGAAACGGTTAAAATAACGATATATTTCTATTTGCCACTACTTCTAAAACTCAAAAAAGGCATAGCCATTAGAAAACATAGGCCAATGATTAAAATTATCCAATACTCTGGTTTCCAAGAAACTCTTTCAAAAATATCTTCTGGTAGAGTTGTGGATGTTGTGGATGTTGTCGTAGAAGTGGTTGTAGTAGTGGTCAAGTTAACGAAGAGAGGGTTGTTCAGTACAGTTACATAAATGGGGTACTTTTCACTCATGATATTTTTTCCATCTATTTTTTCTTGTGATTCAGCCCATACCTTGATAGTATGAGTACCATTTTCCATAGTTTGGCTTGGAGTAATGTACAAATACATAGGGTTTGTTGAGTTTGGCATTATTTCAACATAATCTGGAGGAACGGCTGTGAGGTTTATGCCTGTTGGACTTTCGAATTTATAACTCACAAGCATTATTACGTCATCTAGTAAGTTTGTCATTTTTACGTAAGTGAATTCAGTTTCTCCTTGCAGAACAGTGATGTTAGACCAATGGGCGTAAAGTATGAATTGGATGTTTTGAGCTTTAGAAATAGAAAGTATGACAAAAAAACATGTTATTAAAAAACCCGAAAAGTAAAATGCTTTTCTAAGGAAAGTTTTTTGGAATATGAAATTTCACCTCTGTATTATTTACAATTCTAATATTTCTTTTTCCAGAACAAAAATCTATCTGATTCAGTTTCCTTTCGCAGAACTCATTTAGAATACGTTAGATATTACTCTGAAAATTGGTTAAAATGGAATGAGAGTCCTTTTGAATTTATCATATTTATCTTTAGTTTCATGATAAATATCCTTTACTTCTTCATACCTCATAACGAGTATATGTTTTAATTCATTTTTTCCTTCGAACTCACATTTTTCTAATTTTTCGTTTATACTTTCCATATGATTTGTAAAATCTTCTAAATGGTTTTTCGCTATTCTCAAATCGTTGATATCAGGATAATGGATTATGTCCCCCAAAAACTTCTTTATCTTCAAGCTATTGTACGCAGTTTTTAGATGATAATTACAAACATGATTTAATTCTTTTGCTAGTTCTTTTTCATCATTTGATTTAACATCTCTAATTATAATAGATAACGAAGAAAGAATTTTTTTTAGAAATTCAGTTTTTTCATTTAACCATTTCACGTATTCTTGTCCACTTGCCTCCTTTTTTTCTACCCATGTTTTTACTTTTTTGAATAAGCCCATAGTATAATTTTATTTTTGATATTTTTCAGTATCCTTTTTTCCTCCTTTCTGACTCCTCCCTACCCTTTAAATATCTAGGTAAATCAACACCCTCAGAGAAAATTCCAAATGCCAAGAGAACACCGTTTGGTTCTATTTTATACTTGTTCGCGAATTCTTGTATTTTTGCGCTAGCTCCTGATAGAACAACTAATTTTGGTACATATTTTAAGGGTTTCTTTAATCCTTCTTCCTTAGTTTTTTCCAATACCAAAAAATCTTTACGGTATATTTCCTTAAAGAGATACAACATTCTATCATAGAGTTCCTCATCTTGTGCGAGTAACTCGAATAAACACTTTCTTTCTGATTCGACCATCTTTATTTGATTCTATGTTCTTCATTTATTGCTGACTGTCCTTTTGGGAGAAAAAAAGCATTAATTAATTATTTTTATTCCTCTATCTGATTCAGGTTTATTTTGCAGAATCTATCTAGAAACCATTCCCCTAACGTACCACTTTCCAAAAAATTAATAATACTATTGACAATGCTAATCCCGCCTTTGATAAAGGTGAAATTTCAAAACCGAAACCGAGAGATTGGTTAGTTATTAAACTTTCAATAAAAAAATACCCAAAGTACACTAACGATAGAATTATGCCCACGCTTCTAATCTTGAATAAATAGAAAACAATTATTAATCCAGAAAAGCCTCCAGTTAATGAATAAATTATCGCATTAGTTCCTACCAATTTATTTCCGAAGAAATAATTCTCTGGGTTGATATATGATAAAAAAACTGAACTTAGAAAATTTAAATTCAGGATGATTGATAAAACCAATATTATAACATACTCTATAATTTTCTTCTTCACAATTTAACTTTCTCTTCTAAGAACAAAAATCTATCTGATTCTGGTTGATTTTGAAAGGGTTTTACAACAACTATTCGCCGATAATAGTTATGAAGATTCTTCTCCTGTTTCTAGGGCCATCGAATTCCAAAAGAAATGGTCTTTGCCATGTTCCTCTCACGATTCTACCGTCCTTTATCGGTAAAATCCTTGATTGGCCGAAGAATCCACTCGCAAGATGTGAATTCGCATTATCATCGATTCTATCGTGTTCATAACCTGCTCCTTTCGGAAAAATATCATCGACTGTTTTTTCTATGTCTCTCATCAATCCAGATTCAGCCTCTTCCAAGATTATACCAGCAGTGGCATGAGGTACGAATATCTGACAGAGCCCATTCTTTAAACCACTCTTTCCCACGATTTCCTCGACTTTACCCGTAATATCTATAACCTGAATTCTTCTTGATGTGTTTATCTCAAACTCATCTTGATAGACTTTCATTTGCATTCACTCAAAGCCTTTTGTATGGCTCTTTTCAAGAATCTCTCTTGTGTCAAGCCAACGAACCTTTCCCTTTCGCTACCATTGTATTCGATTATTATAGTGGGAAAATGTTTAATGTTGTATTTTGATATTGCATCACCGTTCTCATCCGCATTCAAGTATTCGAACACTACTCTACCTTTGAACATCCCTTCCAAATCCTTTAACAAAGAGAGTTGAACTTGGCATTCTTCGAGAGTTCGAGACCAAAAATTCTTTACAGTAATCTTTTTCATCAAATCACTCATATATTTTTTGAAAAGATAAAATTTATATTTCGGTTAGAGAATTTATTCTCATGGTTTTGTTCAGAAAAGGTAAACCTGGGGAAAAAGAAAAGTCTGAATTGAACGAGATTAAAAGATTGGTCGAAAGGGCTGATACTCTTGAGCCGATTAAACCCCCAGAAAAGCATGAACTGACACTTCCTGAAAATAACTTAAAGCCGATAGAGAGACTAGAGGAGAAACCAGTAGAAAAACCTCCTGAAAAACCAATAGAGAAACTAGTAGAGAAACCAGAGGAAAAACCAATTGAAAAACTCCCAGAAAAACCAGAGAGAGTCCCTACAGGCATTCCTGGTTTGGATGATCTATTAGAGGGAGGCTTCATACCCAATTCTGTTGTTTTGATCAGTGGAGAGGCTGGAAGTGGAAAAACGATTTTCTGTACACAGTTCATCTGGAATGCTCTGTGTTTTGGTGAGAACGGTGTTTATGTCACACTCCAACAGTCTCCTGATGAGATAAAGAAAGATGTGGTTCCTTTCCGTCGTGATTTTGAACTTGCCGAAAAAAAGGATCAAGTCAGGGTAATATACGCTGATTCTGATAACTTGAATAAGCTCATAAATAGAATCCTTAAGAACGTCAAGAAGATTAAGGCGAAGAGGCTTGCAATAGATTCCATCACCCTGATAGGAGAACATTCGAAGGATATCAGGAGAAACTTGAGTTATCTGATCAGAGAGTTGAAGAAGCTAGGAGTCACTACAGTAATGACTTCAGAGATTGAAGAAGGAACGAATAAGTTGAGTAGGTTCGGTATAGAGGAATTTATCGTAGATGGTGT
>Ga0209635_10002543_pt1 | contig 14014 bp, 11 predicted proteins | sample DeeMarSWOR230_32_FD_187463 | JGI IMG/M metagenome (GOLD analysis project Ga0209635, IMG submission 187463) | Marine sediment microbial communities from White Oak River estuary, North Carolina - WOR-2-30_32 (SPAdes) (version 2) | ecosystem: Environmental > Aquatic > Marine > Intertidal zone >... | reverse complement strand
TCAACATGGAATCAACAAATCAGCTATTGCTAATCGACTACTCGGAGGAATGGTGATTCCAGCAGATGTTCATCTCGCACCAGGGTACTTCGGACAGACATCAAACGTTCAAAAGTACGAATATAACCCAGAAAAGTGCAAACAACTGCTCTCTGAAGCAGGCTTTACAAATGGATTCAGTTCAACGCTGTATTTCTCTTCTTCACCGCAAAACCTTGAGCTAGCAACTCTAATTCAAGCCCAACTTAAAGAGGCTGGAGTAGAAGTGGAACTGAACCCCCTCGAAACAAGAGCCTATGTCCAAGCAAATAGAGCCGGTGAACCTCCTATGTGTATTTTAGGTATTAGTGCACGTCCAGATCCTGACATAATCTTGACAACGCTGTTTCACTCAGATGGATACCTTAACTTTGCATTCTATGAAGGGATCGACGACCTCCTCGAGCAAGCAAGAGTAGAATTAGATGAGGAGAAAAGAGAATTACTGTACAACCAAATATGTCAAAAGATGGCATTAGACAGCCCACATATACCATTGTACTACTCACGGGCAAACATCGCTATGAAGAAAACCGTTATGGGCTACACCGTTCACACGTTCGACCAATATGGTCCATTATACAACGTATACATAGGCACACCATAATCTAAAGAAAAAACGTTGCAGCCTCATCAATTGGAGACAAAATCACTATGCACATCACTATTACCTTCAAGTATAGGTTGAAGATAAGTGAATTACAAAAAGTGACCAGTTGATGAGCCTTTCTCTATCAACTCCAATTGCGATCTTCAAGACTAACATAGAACTAATTAGATTTCTTATTAAACGTAAGACTTCACTCATTGGTCTAATAATTATCTCAATAGCTTTCTCGGTATCGATTACTGCTCCATGGATTTCACCACATGATCCAATTAATGTAGACATGTCTCACATGTTGGAGTCACCTAGCTCTTCTCATTTACTAGGGACTGATGTGCTAGGAAGAGATATCCTGAGTAGAATGATATGGGGCTCAAGAATCTCGTTGCAAGTTAGTATTATATCTGTCTTTACAGGTTTATTCCTTGGACTCTTTTTCGGTCTTGTTTCAGGATACTATGGTGGAAGAATAGATTATGTAATCATGCGAGTTGTCGATATTTTATTGTCATTTCCAACTCTCATACTTGCCCTAGCAATATCAGCAATGAGGGGACCTAGCATGGGAAATACGATACTTGCCTTAAGCGTGGCTATGTCCCCAAGATATACTAGACTTATTCGAGGTATTGTGCTTTCTATCAGAGAGAACGATTATATCGCAGCTGCCAAGACATCAGGGGCACGAGATACGAACATCATTCTAAGACACGTACTTCCGAACGCTGCACCTCCGATTATTGTACAAGCGACTCTAAGCCTTGCTTCTGCAACTCTTGCTGAGGCAGGGTTAAGCTTCTTGGGTGTTGGCATTAGACCTCCGACTCCAAGCTGGGGTAACATGATAAGTGGTGGTAGAGCTTATCTGCGGATTGCCCCTTGGATCTCTATCTTTCCTGGTTTTGCAGTTATGTTATTGGTGTTTGGTTTCAATCTATTTGGTGAAGGCCTTAGAGACTTTATGGATCCCAGAATGAGGAATATGTGAGGAGGAACAAAAATTGGAAGATCCACTTCTAATTGTAGAGAGACTAAAAACCCATTTTCCAACTCGGTACGGAACTGTTAGAGCTGTTGATGATGTGGATTTTGAGGTGTATAAAGGAGAAACATTTGGTCTTATTGGTGAAAGCGGTTGTGGAAAAAGCATGACCGCCCTCTCGATCATGAGGCTAATACCCACACCGGGAAATATTGTAGCTGGAAAAATTTTGTTCAAAGGAAACAATCTACTCAAAATAAGTGAAGAGGAGATGCGTAGTATCAGAGGAGAAGAAATGTCCATGATCTTTCAAGACCCTATGACATCGCTCAACCCAGTTTTCAACATTGGTTACCAAGTTGATGAACCCTTAATATTTCACAAAAAAATGGGAAAGAAATCGATTGTAGAGAGAACTTTAGAGATGCTTGGTAAGGTTGGCATTCCATCAGCATCGAGTAGAAGAGGGAATTACCCGCATCAATTTAGTGGAGGAATGAGACAGAGGGCGATGATTGCGATGGCTTTGAATTGTGATCCAGATTTGTTAATAGCAGACGAACCCACAACCGCGTTGGATGTCACAATCCAAGCTCAGATCTTAGAATTGATCAAGGGATTAAAAGAAGAGTTTGGTCTATCTGTTCTGCTCATTACCCACAATATGGGCGTTATTGCAGAGATGTGTGACCGTGTTGCTGTCATGTATGCTGGCAAAATAGTGGAGGTAGCTGAAACAAAAGAGCTTTTCGAGAAGCCTCTTCATCCCTACACTCGAGGACTGATGATGTGTCTTCCAAAAGTAAATCAGTGGCAGGATCGTCTTTATTCAATTGATGGAACTGTCCCAAATTTAGTTGATGCACCTGCTGGATGCTACTTCTCCAATCGTTGTAAACAGGCTAATAAACAATGTTTAACGGAAAAACCACCGCTTTGCGGAGAGGAAAATAATCACCTTGTTGCCTGTTTCGAACAAATGAAAAAATGAATGAACAGTAAGTTCACATCAATGTCCATACGATCATGCAACGTAGATTACGCTAGAATCTCTGCCTGTAAGTTCAAAACCTCTCCAACCAATGTTCTTGTATGCTTTCCTCTCTCTATAATGACCTTACCATTAACCAGCACGTATTCTATACCTTCCGGGTATTGATGAGGCTCTGAAAAAGTGGCATTGTCTAACACGTTTTTCCTATCAACCAAAATAATGTCTGCAAACATTCCAGGCAAAATTAAACCTCTACTTTTCAATCCCAGCTTAAGAGCAGGTAACGAAGACATCTTCCTAACTGCTTCTTCAAAAGTAATCGTGTGTTTTTCTCTCACATATCTACCTAGGATCCTCGGATAAGTTCCATAATTCCTAGGATGTGGTTTACCTTTGCCAAGGACCCCATATGGGGCTAACGAGTAACCGTCTGTACCAACCATCATATAGGGACTTCGCATAACTGTCTGGACATCTTCTTCGTTCATTGAAAATCGTACAATAGAAATGCTTGGGTCGTCTACTAAAAGGTCAAAAGTGAGTTTAAATGGAGTGACTTCGCTTTCTTGTGCGATCTCAGCGATATTTCGCCCCTCATATTCTTCATGGCTTCGACATCCCGTGATTATTGTGTTTCCCCAATCTGCAACAGATAGCGGACTTGACCAATCTGGAAGGCCATTTAACATGTCTCTTTCCATCCTCATACGGTCTTCACTGTTCTTCAATCTATTTACTAATTGATCAACGCCTCCTTGGTGAGTCCAAGGCGGTAACATGGCTCTCAATGAAAAACTTGAAGCGACGTATGGGTAAGCATCACATGTTACATCTACTCCTTTGTCCCTGGCATCTTTTATCATCTTCAAAGACTCATTAACTAGACCCCAGTTAGCTTTCCCCATAATTTTATGATGAGAAATCTCAACAGGTATCACTGCTTCATTTCCAATAGTGATTGCCTCTTTTACTGAATCAAGAAGGGTTTCACCCTCTCCTCTTATGTGACTAGTGTATATGCCACCAAACTTCGTAACGACTCGAGATAACTCTGTGAGTTCATTTGTTGACGCGTAACAACTTGGCGGGTATATCAACCCCGAAGAAAGTCCAAATGCTCCGTCCTCCATCGCCCTTTTAGTCATAGCCTTCATATCCTCCATCTCGCTTTTTCTAGGAGGACGCTTTTCAAAACCCATAACGTTTGCTCTTATTGTACCATGACCTACAAGAGCAGCCACATTCAGTGCAACGCCCTGATATCTCAAGCGGTTAAAGTAATCTCTCATAGTTATCCAGTTTAGGTCGATTCCCGCTTCGATAACTAACGAATTACTCTTTCTCAGATTATCTTTAACATCATCATTAAGTGGGGCAGCTGAATTACCACAATTTCCTATTACCTCAGTCGTTACTCCTTGACGTATCTTGCTCTCGGCTAACGGATTTATTAGTAATGAGAAATCTGAGTGAGAGTGAACGTCGATAAAACCAGGGCAAACAAATAGTTTATCTGCATTTATGACCTTCTCGCCCTCTTCCGTTATCCTACCTACTTTCGCAATTCTTCCATCCTTGATACCTATATCCGCCTTATACCAAGGATTCCCCGCTCCACTTACCACTGATCCACCTTTTAAAATAACATCTAACATTTTACGTCAAACCTTTTTCTCGGGGCTATGATTTTTATTGTATCTTTGATTTGGAAAAAGTTTCTTTCTGTGTTAGCTATTAAGTAGCTGAACATATAACTGTAAGCTAGCGAGAGATACCTCCTCCTTTTGACTTTTATCTTCACTACGTTTTAAGCTTAAATAGTATTCAGATAATATATCAACAATCATTATAAAACTCTGGAGACTTAGCTTTTGGTAACTCTTTCAAAGAAGGTTGATTACGTTCGGTCTTCACCAATAAGGAAGATCACAGCCATCCTTGCAGAAGCTCGAAAGAGGAAGGATCTCATCTCCTTTGGCGGAGGTGCACCAAGTCTTCCTCCTCCTCAAGAGGTGGTTGACGAACTAGCTGATCGCCTAAGTCAAGACTGTTCCAACTCTGTGTGCTACATGGGAACAAGAGGGATTGTCGACTTACTGGATCTGATCAGCCAAGACCTCAAGAAATACGGTAAGATCGACGTCGACCCGAGGAATGAGATTCAGATGACCGTTGGAGGGACTGAGGGTATACTCCTTTCCCTCATGGCCACGACTAATCAAGGAGACGAGGTGATTATAGCAGATCCTACATATTTAGGCTACCCCGAAGCTATCAAGGTGGTCAACGCTAAGCCTGTCACCTTCCCTGTCTATGTAGGAGAGGGTTTTCAACCTGATGTCGAGAGAGTGAAGGAGATAATCACCAACCGAACGAAAGGCATTATTCTGCTCTCCCCAGACAACCCGACAGGTCGTGTGTTGAATAAAGATGTTACTAAAGCCATCGTCGACTTAGCTGTTGACCATGACTTCTGGGTCTACTCCGATGAGGTCTACAAGCACATCATCTATGAGGGTGAACACGTTTGGATAAGTGCCCTACCAGGAGCTAGGGAGCGTGTAATAACGATGTGTAGCTTGTCTAAGGAGGCATCTGTTCCCGGTTTAAGAACTGGTTACATGTACGGTCCATCAGAGGTTATCGACGCAGCAGAGAAGCTGAAGCAATACGTCAGCTTGTGCCCGAATACACTGGTTCAATATGGCTTGACGAGCTTTTACAAAGGTGATGTTAAGGAGAAGTACCTTGAATACGTTATATCCGTATACAAGTCCCGACGGGACGTGATGTTGAACGCGATAAGGGAGTACTTGCCTAAAGCTAAAACGGTTAAACCATATGGCGCTTTCTACGTCTTCGCAGACATGCAAGACTATATTGAACCTACCGGTATGGGCGATGAAGAATTTGTCATGGACATTTTAAAAACTAAGGACGTAGCGATTATACCAGGAGAACACTTTGGCAAGAACGGGAGAAGACACTGTCGTTTTACCTTTGTGTCAGAACCCGCGGATAGAATAGAGATTGGAATCAAAAGGGTTGCTGAATACTTAATGGAGAAAGATATCATTGAATAATGATTCTATTCTCAGATCCCTTCTGCATCTTCATTCAACTTGAAGATAGAGCTATTGTAAGTTAGCTAGCTTTGACGTATTAGTAATAAGATAATGGAAAACGCATTTTAGTTAGCTGGCAGCCTACTTTTCTACAGAAGGAGATTTCAAAATGGCTCCCTTATCTGCGGATTGAACCATAGAGTAGTAACGAGTCAGATAACCTTTCTTAATCCTTGGAAGTGGAGGTCTCCAAGATTTAAGACGATCGTTAATCTCATCATCACTAAGCTCTACATCAAGTCTTTTTTCAGGTATGTTGATAACAATAATGTCTCCCTCACGAAGAGCTGCGATAGGGCCCCCTTCAGCAGCTTCAGGAGAAACATGACCGACACAGGGTCCTTTTGTACCACCTGAGAATCTTCCGTCGGTTATTAAACCAACAGATTCGCTTAATCCCAAGCCTACAATGGCTGAAGTGGGATTGAGCATCTCCCTCATACCTGGACCGCCTTTAGGGCCTTCATATCGAATAACTACTACATCACCACTTACTATTTGTTGATTAAGGATAGCTGTCATTGCTTCTTCCTCGGAATTAAATACTCTTGCTGGACCTGAGTGAACAAGACTATTTGGTGATACAGCTGCTGACTTCACCACAGCACCTTGAGGAGCTAAGTTACCCCTCATTATTGCTAAACCTCCCTCTTTGTGGACTGGGTTGGAAAGAGGGCGTATCACTTCACTATTTATGACTTGTACGCCCCTCAGATTCTGGTTGATCGTTTTGCCAGTGGAGGTTACAGTATCTAAATGCAGAAAAGGTTCCAGTTCCTTCATAACCGCTGGTATGCCTCCAGCTAGGTCAAGTTCCTCCATAGTGTATGGACCTCCTGGTCTCATATTGGCTAGATGGGGTACTTCTCCGCTTAGTTTGTCAAAAGTATCCAGTGTTAGTGTGATGCCTGCTTCATGGGCGATAGCGGGTAAGTGTAAAACAGTGTTGGTAGATCCTCCTAAGGCTAGATCAACCATTATTGTGTTCTCAAAAGATTCATCGCATAGTATTTTTGAAGGTTTCAATTTGCTTTTAATCAGTTTAAGGATCTGGATGCCACTAAGCTTCGCGATGTGTCGTCTTCTTGACTGAACAGCGGGAATGGTCGCAGAGCCAGGTAGTGACATCCCTAAAGCCTCCGTTAAACAGGCCATAGTGTTAGCTGTGAACATGCCACTACACGAACCACATGTTGGGCAGGCTCTATTCTCTATCTCTTTTAGTTCTTCTTCTGTTATTTTATTTGCTAATCTCTCACCGACAGCTTCAAACACAGAGATAATATCGAGCTTTCTATCCCCATAGAAACCAGAGAGCATAGGACCGCCTGTTACGACTATGGATGGAATATCAATCCTAGCAATCGCCATGAGCATACCTGGTGTGATTTTATCACAGTTTGTTATTGCGACTAATCCGTCAAAACGATTTCCTTGTACCATAATCTCAACAGAGTCAGCAACAACATCGCGGGAAGGCAATGAGTACTTCATCCCTTCATGTCCCATAATCAAACCATCGCACAAAGCTATGGTATTGAATTCGAAGGGTACTCCTCCTGCTTGCCATATTCCCTCTGAAACAGCCTTCGCTATCTCATTTAGATGTAAATGGCCAGGAACTATATTCGTATAACTATTTGCTATCCCTATGAAAGGCTTATCAAGATCTTCATCCACCAGCCCCAAGGATTTCAACAATGCTCTATGAGGAGATCTTTCTAAACCAATTTTTAAATCATCACTCTTCATTATCTCAAACCCCCTAAACCTTCACGAGCATAACATTGAATGTTATTTAGGAGTACTCGAGGGATAGTTATGTAACTCTTATCAGCAATAAAACTTGTGGATAACTTTTAAATCCTCTAACAGACTCAATAATCAAAAATCTTCTAGGAGGAAATTATGTGAGGGATCGTTTTATTAACTGGAGGAATCGATTTCTCCCCCTCAAAAATGTTCTATAAACACCTTTATTTCGTAAACCTACCCTCCTTTACAATTAGTAAATTTATTAACCAGAAAATCCTTGCCTTAGATTTGATAATGTTATAGAGGAGACTAAAAAATGACTGAAATGAGTGGAGCTGAGTGTATTGTTGAAGCATTAAAACGAGAAGGCGTGAACACCATATTCGGCGTAATCGGGGGTGCTACAATGACCATCTATGACGTATTAATGGATTCAGACATCAAGCACATCTTAACCCGTCATGAACAGGGAGCCGCCCATATGGCTGATGGCTTTGCTAGAGCAAGTGGAAAGGTTGGTGTCTGTATGGCTACATCTGGTCCCGGAGCTACAAACCTCGTCACAGGAATAAATACTGCATACATTGATTCATCGCCCATTGTTGCCTTCACCGGGCAGGTAAACACTCCTTCCACAGATTCTAATTCATCGTATATGATAGGAAGAGATGCTTTCCAAGAAGCTGACATTATTGGCATAACGGCGCCAATAACAAAGTACAATATGCAAATCATGAAAACTGAAGAGATACCAGAAGTTGTGAAGAAGGCTTTTTACATAGCCTCAACGCATAGGCCAGGTCCAGTACTAGTAGATATTCCAAAGAACACTCAGACAAATACCGCTGAAGTAAACTTTCCAGAAAAAGTCGTTATCCGAGGTTATAATACTCATTACAAGGCTGATCCCATTCAATTAAAGAGAGCTGTCGACCTCTTTGTCGAGGCTGAACGTCCTATGGTTCTCGCAGGTGGAGGGATCATCATCTCAAACGCCTCTCAGGAACTTACCAAACTAGCTGAACTCCTGATGATGCCAGTCGCAACTAGTTTGATGGGGAAAGGTAGCATTCCTGAAAATCATCCTTTGTCCATCGGAATGGTGGGGATGCACGGTCAAGAGGCTAATAAACTGATATTAGAAGCTGATGTTCTGCTGGCTATTGGCATAAGGTTCTCCGACAGAACCACTGGTAATCTTGATGAATTTTGTCCAGACGCAAGAATCATTCACGCAGACATTGACCCAGCGGAGATCAATAAGAACATACATGTTGATGTCCCCATCGTGGCTGATGCAAAGGAATCTCTTCAGGCTCTGTACTCTGAATTAACCTCCAGACTTCATAAGAGGGATAAGTCAGTATGGTCAAAGAGAATTAAAGAGGCTCGAGACTTACTTGGGAGCTATAGTCCACCAGAAAAGCGATCTATCAACCCTCAACGGATCATTTCCGAACTTCGAAGAATTGTACCTTATAACACCATTGTCACGACAGGTGTAGGACAACAGCAGATGTGGGCAGCTCAATACTTCAAGACCTACCTGCCCAGGACCTTCATGAGTTCTGGTGGTCTTGGAACGATGGGCTACGGTCTCCCAGCAGCCATAGGTGCTAAGGTCGCTAAACCTGACGTAACTGTAATCGACATTGATGGAGATGGCAGTTTTAGAATGACAGAACAGGAACTTGCTTGCTCAGTCATGGAGGAAATTCCTGTGATCGCTGTTATATTAAATAATAGAACTTTAGGTATGGTTGCGCAATGGCAGCGGCTCTTCTTCAATAGACGATTAACCGAGGTAGATCTTGGCTACATACCGAACTTCACTAAGCTCGCTGAAGCTTATGGGGCCAAAGGCGTTCAGGTAGAATCCATGAAGGGTTTCTCTGACGCTGTTAAAAGAGCCATGAAGAGTGATGTTACAACGGTCATCGATGTAGCCATTTCACCTGAGGAGAACGTTTTCCCAATGATCCCTGCTGGTAAGGGATTAAAGGATACTCTTTGGGGGTTGTAGATTAGATGGAACGAAGTCACATTATTTCATTTCTCGTTGAGAATAAACCCGGTGTCCTCTTCAATGTCTCCAACATGTTCAGAAAAAGGAGTTTCAACATTGAGAGCATAACTGTTGGTACTATTGAACAGACTGATATATCCAGGATGACAATCACCGTTAAAGGTGATAATAAAACGGTTGACCAAATCGTAAAACAGCTGAACAAGTTGATCGATGTCATCGATGTGAGCATCTTAGACCGTGCAAACTCTGTTGTAAGAGAGATGGTTCTTGTGAAGGTGTGTACCAAAAGCTTAGAGGATCGAACAGAGGTCATTCACTATGCTAACATCTTCAGAGGCAATATAATCGACGTATCTCCTGACTCGTTAATAATTGAGGTAACGGGTGACTCTAATAAGATCGATGCGTTCATCGATTTGGTCCGTAACTGTGACTTGAATGAGATTGCTAGGACGGGAATAACCGCCCTATCTAGAGGACCGATCAACAATCATGATTAATAAAAAAATGAAATTGAGGATTTGATATGGTAAAAATGTACTATGATAAGGATGCAAATCTTTCAGCTTTGAAAGATAAGACAATAGCAGTAATTGGGTACGGAAGTCAAGGACACGCACAAGCAAACAACATGCGCGATTCTGGGATAGATGTTATCTTAGGTTTACGTCCAACTGGTAGATCTTGGCCAAAAGCGGAGAAAGATGGCTTCAATGTCTATTCAATAGCCGAAGCCACAAAGCGAGGCGACATTGTGCACATCCTCATACCAGATACAGCTCAAGCGACGACCTATAGAGATAAGATCGAACCTAATCTGTCGAAAGGAAAAACGTTGGGATTTGCACACGGCTTCAACATCCACTTCAAGCAGATTAAACCACCTCCCACTATTGATGTAGTCATGGTCGCACCAAAAGGACCTGGCCCTTCAGTCAGGGAGATGTACGTCAACGGATTCGGATCACCAGCACTCATCGCAGTCCAGCAAGATTACTCAGGGAATGCAAAGGAGACGGTGCTAGCTATGGCTAAAGCCATAGGCTCAACAAGAGCTGGAGTATTAGAGACCAAGTTTAAAGACGAAACAGAGAGTGATTTAATAGGAGAGCAAACAGTGCTCGTTGGTGGTGTCATAGAGTTAATAAGAACAGGTTTTGAGGTACTTATAGAACTGGGCTACCCGAGAGAACTTGCTTATTTTGAAGCCTGCCACGAAATGAAGCTGATCGTCGATCAGATCTATAACGGAGGGATCACTGGAATGTTACGAGCTGTTTCAGACACTGCCAAATATGGAGGTACTACTATAGGCCCAAGCATAATTGACCAACACGTAAAGAATAATATGCTGAAGGCTGCTAAGAGAGTTCAAAATGGAGAGTTCGCTAGAGAGTGGATAGATGAGGCATCTAGAGGAAAACCTAAGTTGAGTGCGATAATGCAGAAGTGGGAAGAAACTTCTCTAGAAAAAGTGGGTAGAGAATTGAGGAAGATGGCTGGTCTTCAAGACTAACTGGATCTATGATTGTTTGCTAACTAGATGAGCTGCGAGGAGAGTGAAAAGAAAGAGATGAACATATTTGAGAAAATATTAGCCAGAGCTTCCAAAAAGAAGAACGTTACTCAAGGTGAAATCGTGGAAGCTGAGGTCGATAAGGCCATGATAAACGATATAACAGGTCCCTTAGCAGCAGAAGCATTTGAGAAGATGGGAGGACGGCAACTCTGGGATAAAGAAAGAGTAATTGCAATTAATGATCACTACGTACCTGCAAGTACGATTCAATCAGCAGAAGTACACAAGGCGATGAGAAACTTTGCTCAGAAGTATGGAGTAACGAACTTCTACGACGTAGGAAGGGGTGGTATATGTCACCAAGTGATGGTTGAGAAGAGCCACGTTTTACCTGGTGAGCTGGTTGTTGGTGCTGACTCGCATACAACCACATACGGTGCTGTCGGAGCCTTCTCGACAGGAATCGGCTCAACAGAGATGGGTGCGGTCTTTCTAACAGGGAAACTATGGTTCAAGGTACCCGAAGCTACAAACATCATCGTGCATAGAAAACTTGACTTCATGGTTACTCCAAAGGATGTTATTCTCTATATTATTGGCCAGTTAGGCGCTGATGGAGCCACCTACATGGGCGTCAAATTCTCGGGTGAAGCCATTGATGATATGAGTATTGATGGTAGGATGACCCTATGCAATATGGCTGTAGAAATGGGTGCAAAAGCTGGAATAGTTGAACCTGACAATAAGACCATTCAGTATCTCAAATCTCGATCAGACAAGTCTTTTAACGTTGTAAATGATGATAACAATTCGGTCTATGCTAGGACTATTGATTACTATGCCTCCGAGATAGTGCCATTAGTAGCTCGTCCATACACCGTTGACAATGTTAAACCAGTATCTGATCTTGAAGGCACCGCGATAGATCAAGCTTTCATTGGTGCGTGCACAAATGGTCGGATGGAAGATCTGCGATTAGCTGAGAGGATTATGCGAGGTAGAAAGATCAAAGAGGGAGTGAGAGCTATTGTTGTCCCAGCCTCACAGGAGGTATATCTAACCGCTCTTAAAGAAGGGCTTCTAGAATCATTCGTCAAGTCAGAAGTGACTATCGCTAATCCAAACTGTGGACCATGCTTTGGTGGCCACCTGGGCATCCTCACAGAGGGAGAAAGCTGCATTAGTACAAGTAACAGGAATTTCGTTGGCCGAATGGGAAGCCCTAAGTCCAAAGTGTATCTCGCATCGCCAGCAACAGTTGCTGCATCAGCGATTATGGGAAGAATTACAGATCCAAGACATTTGGAGGCTTAATTTTGATTATAGAAGGAAAAGCTATGAAGTATGGAAATGACGTAAATACAGATGTGATGCTTCCTGGTAAGTACCTTGCACTAACTAATCCTGAAGAGCTTGGCAAGCACGCTATGGAAGGGATTGACTCCAACTTCCTTCAAAAGGTAAAAGAGCTGAACATTATTGTAGCGGGGAGAAACTTTGGTTGTGGATCTAGTCGAGAGCATGCTCCAATCGCTCTCAAGTATGGTGGGGTGCGATGTGTTGTTGCTAACTCTTTTGCTCGCATCTTTTATCGAAATGCTATCAACATAGGACTACCTGTTTTCGAGTGTGTTGGTATTTCAGAAAGGATTGAAGAGGGAGATCAACTGATCATCGACCTCACGGCTGGTGTTGTTCAAAATCTTACTCGAAATGAGAGATATTCATCGATGCCTATGCCAGAATTTATTCTTGATCTCGTAAATGAAGGACTGGTAAATTATATGTTAAAAAGGAGGAAGAAGAATTGAGAGAATACCAAATATCTGTCATTCCCGGAGATGGTATAGGTCCCGAGCAGATAGATGCGACGATGAGTGTCTTGGAGGCTGTTCAGGACAAATCTGGGTTTGAACTAAAGACAATAATGGTTGAAGCAGGAGATGCCTGTTATGAAAAAACAGGAACCCCGCTACCGATCGATACAATTGAAGCGATCAAGTCTTCAGATGCTTGTCTTAAGGCACCGGTTGGTGAGACCGCAGCAGATGTTATAGTTAAATTGAGAAGAATGTTCGACCTATATGCTAACATAAGACCCATAAGAACATACCCCAATGTGCCTAGCCTTTTCTCTGACATCGATATTACAATTGTGAGGGAAAATACTGAGGGTGTTTATAGGGGTATTGAATTTGCTGTCGATGAAGGTACTACCATGTGTATGAGGGTGATTACTAAGCAAGGTTCTGAGAGAATAGCGAGATACGCATTTGAGTTGGCTAGACAACGGAATAAATCATTGAAAGTCACTTCGGTCCACAAAGCCAACGTAATGAAGTTGACATGTGGCCTCTTTGCTAAAACATGTAGAGACGTAGCCAAGGAATTCCCTGAAGTGGAACTAAATGAACTTTATGTCGATGCTGCTGCTATGCAGCTAATCAAGAATCCAAACAATTTTGATGTGATTGTCACGACAAACATGTTTGGTGACATCCTCTCTGATGAAGCCTCTATGCTTGTTGGTGGTTTAGGAATGGCTCCTGGAGCTAATATTGGTGACAAATATGCGATATTCGAACCTGTACATGGTTCAGCTCCAAAATACGCTGGCAAACAGATCGCTAACCCCTGCTCTATGATCCTTGCAGCCAAGATGATGCTTAATTGGCTTGGTGAAAAGTATGATGATGACCGATTAAAAGTCTCATCGAAAAGTATCGAGGAGGCTATGATTAAAACATTAGGTGAAGGCGTTCGCACACGTGACATTGGTGGTAATGCAAAGACAAGAGAGGTGGGAGAAGAGATAGCTAAAAAAGTAAAAGCGGTGACAGCGTAAAGATGAAAAGAATAAATATTTTTGACACAACATTGCGAGATGGAGAGCAGACGCCAGGAATTTCTTACACTCCAGAGGAGAAAGTAAAGATCGCCCAACAACTTGATACGCTGGGAGTA
>Ga0209635_10002541_pt1 | contig 14024 bp, 10 predicted proteins | sample DeeMarSWOR230_32_FD_187463 | JGI IMG/M metagenome (GOLD analysis project Ga0209635, IMG submission 187463) | Marine sediment microbial communities from White Oak River estuary, North Carolina - WOR-2-30_32 (SPAdes) (version 2) | ecosystem: Environmental > Aquatic > Marine > Intertidal zone >... | reverse complement strand
TCTAGCAGGGTGCGATACCGCGTCCAGGGTTCGTCGGATTCGAGCAGCCAGTTTGCAATGTCTGAACTCATGATCCCCTCTCGTTAGCCATACGGCGGCATGGGAGCCGCCTCTACTTTTTTGATCCGGGCTCTCATACTCAACTCATCTCATATCTAGTAGGTCGGGCTCCTATGCCTGACCACGAAAAAGTCATCCTTCGACAGGCTCAGGGTGCTTTACTGATGTTGCGCACCAATGCTTGATTGACGCAGATCCCTTCTCTATTAACATAACATTTCCTATCCAATCCAGCATGTCAGGTCCCATGTCCGATCAATCTCATATCATCTCATATCTAGTAGGTCGGGCTCCCACGCCCGATCGATTGTCAAAATTTCCATCGCTGGGTTAGCCATCAGTCTGATTGCTATTTAAATGGGCATACATCCTCAGCTGCGTATTCTCGCCCGTTTTCACCGTAGAAATCTGTGCCTAATGGATGGAGGACCTCCGACTCTCTTTCTAATGCAAATCGAGCGGCACCATCACAAGCATCCGCGAGGCTATTTGTGAGCAGATATGTATCCCAGAAAGTCGTAGCCAATTCTGCATATGCGCCAGCAACTGACCCAACGGGGTGCTTGGTTTGCAAAGAGTCATAGACAATCTCCGCCTCCTCAAGATATCCACGGAACACATGCAACACCAGGATCCTGTAGCGCGCATAAGCGCCCAGGCGAGGCCACTCATCGGGGTCGGGCACAAGTGGGTCTGGCGAGTCCGGGGAGTAACCCTGAGACCATCCCAGGAGACTCTCATCGAAGATCGCCTGCTGGTAGAGCGCCAAAGCGTTCTCGTAATCTCCGTAGCTTGATGCATCATCGCCATAATAAACGGCTTGAAAGCGATGTTCTGGCTGTCCGTAATTGACTTCTGTGAGTGTGTATGAAGCTCCGTCCCAACCCCAAATCTCGGTCCGAGGGCGCTTCGGTCGCATTCCAACCTCGGGAACGTATGGCTTAGTTGTGATGATGAGTTCAAAGATTCCATCATCCTCCTGATCAACGATTTCTATATCCCCTTCTATGACGGCAATCCAATAGAGCCATTGAAAGTACTCTTCATCGTATTGCTTGATCAGGCTGGCAAATTGAGTTCCATCCCATTGGCCAATGAAGACGTCGGTCTCATATGTCCAACTTACAGAGAAGAGAATTTCGGTCACGCTATCTCGGTTTAGGTCCATAATGTCATGGATCAGTACACCTCCACCGCGATACAAGCCCTCAGCGGCAGATCCCGCTCCAGCTCTTCGAAATACGATCTGGGCTTCATATCCTTCCACTCGGTTGACAAAAGCTAAAAGGTGCGCCTCTCCGTAGCCATTACCGTAAGGGATGGTGACGCCCATTAAAACGTCTAACCTTTGGTCATCGGTGACATCAACCTCGAGCACCCGGGCTTTGACGGGCTCTGGAGTTGCTTCTGCTAGTTGCGAGCCATACAGTCGAGTGAGTGCTGCTTCCAGGCACACCGCGGATCCCCCAGAATCGAAGTATGTGAGAAGTCCAGGGTCAATATCAGGATATAGAAACGAAAACAATGAATCGAAAGTAAGGTTCAGATCCTCAACCTCTTTGAGACAATCTGAGGACAATGTCGATGTTGGTGGCATGGTCGCGGTGACGGTTGAAGGTACAGCGGTTGTGGGTGTGAGCGAGGGTGTAGAAGTGGGCATCGTCGTTGATGGAGTGCTCAAGACCTCGCGGGTAGGCGTATTCGTGCTCACAGGTGTGGCCGTCTCTGCAGGTGCGCATGCTGCTAAGGAGACAACAACTGTGAGGCTAAGAAGAAAGTTGGAGACAGGAATGAGTTGGAGTCTATCATTTTTCATCACGCACTTCTTCCTCGCAGTGTTTGACGATCGAATTCGTGCTGCTTCAGAAGTGAGGAAAGTGAACAGGATATCAAAAGGAGTGTACTGAAGAATTGCGATTCTTCTTGTAACAATATGCAACGCTTAACAGTCAAAAACCTTACTTAAGTTTACAGCACATGCTTCGTCAAAGCGCGAACCAACCCTCTTGCCGTTATTGTGAAGTGTCATTCTCAAGAACCCAGAGTTGGTGCCCCTCCTCACCTTCCACGACAAACCAAATCCGCCCATCTCTATCTAATGTGACATCGTTCGCTCTTAACCTCAGATCGGATATTGGTTTGGGAAGATTGTCCTCAATCCGGTAGATCGCACCTACCTCTCCCCAAGGATATCCTTGCACGAACAACCAAGGTGTTCCAACTGCATCGATAACTAGTTTGCGGTCATAGTGAGAATTCGGCTCCATGATTTGGATCCAGGATTCATCGTGAACATGGTAGAGCACTTCCCCATTACACCCACCGCCTCCACAAATAAGCAGCTCTGCCCATGGTTCATTGTCTAAATCGAGGGTAATAACAGGAACCCAATTGAAAAAACTGCCTCCACCTGTCGGGGGAGAGGGAGGTTCGAATTGGATCCAACTCATAGAGTCGGGTTCGAAACGCCACAAAACGCCGTCTGAACCGAACCAGATTCGGCCGAGAATATCCTCCGCCATCACTGTCGTACAGCCGGATGACACCTCATCACTACCGCTGCGCCAAGAAGTGCCATCATAACGCACCACGCCTTGGCCACCGACCGGACCTGGTCCAGCCCTATAGCAGGTTCCAACCCATATCTCATCGAGACTCTCAATAAATGCGATGCTGAACTCCAGCCTCAATTCTTCCTCTCCAAGGGGTGATAATCCCATATCCATTGGTGTGAATATCCTCCAGCCGTGGCCATCAAAAACCCGAACATCTTGGTCGGTAGCCAGCCAGACTCGGCCTTGGTGATCGCCGACAACACCGTAATGAACACGTTCGTATTCCTTAAGAGGCACCCAGCCATCATCTTCTGTGAATGTCGTCCAAGAGGTGCCGTCCCAGGTGGAGATCTCGCTGCCATCTTCACTGGAGATCCAGATGGTCCCATCTTCATACAAGCCAATCAAGTCCCCGCTGAAATCGGAGAGATTGACACTCCAGGTTCTGTCCTCCAAGGTGACAATAGTTTGATTGGATCTCAGCCACAATTTTCCATCTTTTGTGGCCCCCAGGATCGAAAACGTCTGCTGCTGCAAATTCTCCGGCAGGAAAACGGGATGAAAGGGTTCCACAATTTCGGGTATGGTGATTGGTGTCGGCGAAATAGGAATTGCGGTTGAAGTGAGCGAGGGGGGGCGAGTGACAGGGATTAGTGTATTTGTAGGAGGTTGCGAAGATGAGATTGGAGAGCTACATCCGCCTACCGATAGGATCAGCAACAGCAACCAAGTAAAGAAAGCATAATGATGTCTGATTTTCATGATGACCCTCGGTCGTGTTTTATTATGACTCCCTTCTGATAAGTATAGAATGTTATCAAACGCTCATCCCGCAAACTTCTCCGCTCACAACCGCTGGATCTCATCTAGCAACAACTCATTGACTGGCTATAAGATATCCCCTTCGGATCGGCTAGCCCAGGAATTTCTTTAAGGGTGCTAACGAACCATTCATAGGCTAAGGGAGTTAAGGGATTCTCATGAACACCTGTTGACGGTCGATTTCAGAACTGATCAAGCCAAAGCGATCATAAGCGATATGGTATTCTGCCACAGTGGTTGTCCCATCGGGATAGGTGATTTCGATTTGTTCGTCGCCTATCAACTCGTAGGAACCATCAATGGATTCACCCTCTGCGATCACAGTCCATGTGCCATCCTCTCTGAACTCGGCAATGTACCCTGTGGCAGGCTGGATCGTGTCCAGGGTTTGCTCCCACCTCCCGACGAGGGAGGCGTTGTTGGCCGCTATGACGACCAGCACCGTGAGAAGCGCGGCAGTTGCCCAGAGCGCAAGATGTGGAAGGTTCGCTCTTACCCAGCCACCGACGCCTCTCCGTCCCGCGTCGAGTGTGGTAATCCTAGCGTCATACACCCTCATTCCAAATAGGAAGCGCGTCCATCGGGTACGTCGAACGATGTCGTACAGCGCTAATGTGCCCAGCATCGAGACGATAGTGATGACCAGGAACCTGATCGCTACGTTGCTCGTCCAGTGACCCACGTAGAACCCGATCACGATGACAAATATAAGGTGCACCGTATAGATGGGTAGCGTAGCTCTACTCAAATACTGGGCGGCGCGCTCCACAAGTGTAGGTCTGCGATCCGTCGCCGGTGCTTCCTGCACCTGCTGATTTGCACTCCCTTCCTGCGCCCTGGCCGATCCGATGCTTTCTCCCAGCCCCATGAATCCGATAATGAGGGACCAACCGACAAGCCCTTTGAGCAGACGAATGAGCACACTCAGTAAGCCGGGATCGGTTTGAAAATCAATACCTGCTTGAGTGAAATAGTTGATCCCAGCTACACCAACGGTGAAAAAAAGAAGGAGGCCCAACAGAAGCCCGGCTTTCCATATCCGTCGGAAAGCGCCTCCGAAGCGTGGATCGGCCACGAGCAGGTAGCCGTAGAGGAGGAGGAGGATGTAGGAGAACCGGTTCCAATCTCCTTTGGCGCCAAGGGCGGCTTCAATCCCTGCAAGGGGAAGGGCGAGGAAAAAGATGGTCCACGGTCGCGCACACATGCCCGTCAGCCACTCGATCACACGCCTCCCTGATGCACTACGCAACCAGAGAAAGAGTGGTAGTAGCACCAACGTGTATACCAAAAGGTCCTTAATAAACCAGAGATGATGCGCCGCGTAACGCGGACCCTCAAGGAAGGGTGGAAAAGCTATCTTAAGTGTGACGTTAAAAAAGGTAGGGTAGAACTGGGCGAAGGTCTCATCAAACAGAGGGGAGAATCTGAAAGTGTAGAATTGAATAAGTGGCAGGAGAAGGAGGTGCCCTAATGCCAATGGTATAAAAAGCCGCTGAAGGCGATTGCCCACAAAGTCCCCAATCGTCCGCTTGCGAAGCGAGTAATTGATGCCCATCCCAGCAATGAAGAACATCAGCGGCATAGCCACCAGGCTGCTGAAGTAGATCAACATCACCACCACCGAGTTCGGGGAATAGTGCAGGGGAGCCCAATCACCCCTAATGAAGTACGTTGCGGTGTGGAATGGAATGAGCGCCAGAACCACCACCCCCCGCAGCAGATCGAGTTCATGGCGTCTGCGCGGCTTAGCCGTTGTCAGGGCCGATTCTGATTGAGCCATTTTAATTGCCTTAATGGTTAATCCGTACTTTTCATTACGCTTCCAGGCATGAAACCAAGTCGAGTAACCTAATTCTCGGACTTCAGAGCAAGCATCTCCTCCCCAGCCTGTAGAAGCATTTGTTCAACTTCGGAGTAGTATTTCGTAAACCAGTCCCATCTTCGATCCTGTTCGAGAAATTCGAGGTTGACGTTTATCATCATCAGGATCCCGACCGTGCCCTGATCGGTTCGCTTGAAAATCATAGTGCCGCCAAAACCCAGTTGACCACCAACGTGCCCCTCCACACCATCCTCACACAGGCTCCACCCCATGCCTTGCCCCACCAATTTGAAGCTGTTTATGTTCCCCTGGGTCGACCCGGCGCTTTGATGCATCATTTCAACGGTCTCTGGCTGCAAGAGCTGAAATCCATTGGGCGCAAGGCCTTGGTTCATATGGGCGATCATGAACTGCGCAAGATCCGGTACGGTCGTCCTCAGCCCACCCGCTCCAGGAGTCCACTCATAGAGCGGGAGTTCAATGAGGTTGTTCTCGACCAGGTCTTTATAACCCTCACGTATTGGTACCCTCACTCCATCCATCAGGAAGTAATCGGTTTCAATGCGCTCATAGGGCAGCGCATGGTATTCGATCAGATCTGAAACGCTGTAGCCCGAGTGGGTCATTCCGAGCGGATCAAGGACGTGCTCCTCAATGTATTTTGCCAAGGATTGTCCAGTGACATGTTCCACAATGCATCCCAGGAACTGGAACGCAGTATTCGAATAGTTGACCATGCCTGGCTCGAACTCCCAGACATCCGGTTCGTGGTAGACACCGCCCGGAGTCAGCAGGCCTTCATAGAGCCTCTCGCAGGAAGGGTAGGGGTCGACTCTGGGCAACTCGATCCCCAGCAACTCCTCGCCGAATTCGTACACAGAATAGTCGTCCTGGAATACGTATGCTGCCTCAACTTCCGTTTGAGCACCCAATCCGGATTGATGGGTGAGCAACTTGCGAATCGTGATTGGAATGTCGGGGTAACGGGGATGCCTCACCAGGAAAGGAAGGTACGCGCTCACATCCTCATCCAGGTCGAGCACGCCCTGCTCTACGAGTTGCAGCACTGCCGAGGCAGTGAACGGTTTCTGGATCGAGCCTACGATGTAGACCGAGTCCAGTCCTGCTGGTCCGTCATAGTTCTTGGCCCAGACCAACTCATTATTGACCACAATCCCAACCGAGAGGGACGGGATATCCCCTTTTTCCATCAGGGCTTGAATCTTCTGGTCTATCGTCACATCGATGGAGCCCAGTTCGTCGATTCTCATGGTCGGTGTCGCGGTCGGTTGACCGCAATTGACCAGCAGCAAGGTCAGGACGATGATCGTGAAGGACAAGTTCCTTTTCATCCTATCGCTCCTTCAGGCATCTTAAGAGAGATGCATACTTGGTTTCACTTAACGTGCTTATCAAGAAAAGCAATCACCTGTCGTAAAGCCTCGCTTACAGCTGGGCTTTCGGACTCTGCCTGATCAAAGACATGGTTCCACTCGGTTCGAGTGACGAATTCGTAGGACACACCAGCTGCTTCGAGCGCATCAATCATTCTTTCGGCAACGGAGAAAGGAACATCAGTATCTGCACCGCCATGTAGCAGCATCGTCGGTGGGTAGCTAGACGTTACGTTAAAGACCGATTCATAGTCCCTGAACCACGCTGCTTCGCCCACCGGATCATGACCGCTGATCTCAAACGGCCACACCCCTTGCTGACGGGCGTGGATGTAATAATCGAAGCGATCATCTAATTGTGCGTCGGAGGGGATACATGTGTCCTGCGATTTACCCAACGATCGCTCAGCGGCATCGCGCGTAATCCTTTCCCCCTGGTTGTAGCTCTCCGAGGGTTCAACCGCCCACTCCCCTGTCAGATCGCCGTACCCATAAAAGGCAACCAGTGCCTTCGGTCGTGGCTCGACACGAAACCCGGTGAGGAGCGTGAGGTACCCGCCGGCCGAATGCCCGACGACCGCCACGCGTTGCGGATCGATGTTGAATAAGGCAGGCCCCTCAGTGATCAACCAGGTATAAGCCGCCTCGACATCGGAGACGATCGCCTCCAGCTTATTTTCCGGGGCTAAACGGTGATCAATCGCAACCACTGTGTACCCGGCTTCGAGATACAGTGCCAATTGGTTCGGGTCGATCCAATCGCGCCCGCCAGTGATCATCCCGCCAGGATGGATCCACAGGATCGCCGGTGAAGCCGCCTCTCCAGCCAGTGCGTAGACGTCAGCTTGGAGTTCACAGTCGCCATCCACAAGATAGGTATAGGTCGTTTCTATGCAATCGGCGCCACCGCAGGGTGGTTCACTCTGACAACTGCAGAGAAGCGATAAGCTGATCAGAACAAGTGCTATGCGAAGTATGGATTTCCATCTATTCGCTTTCATGACGACCTCTCCTCCGTTCACCCTGTGTGCTTCAGTGCCTATAAGCCATATTGACGATTTGAAGCCAATACCCAATCCTATGGTGCAATGAACGGATCCATTCCATCTGCGACCTTGACCATCGACTCAAACCCATAGATGTGCGCATCGGCGAATTGGAAGGTGATGAGGCCGTTCGGGTTGAGGATCACCCGGTTTCCACCAAATCCTGACATGTAAGGGATCTGGTAGAGATCTCCGGCGGCACTACGATAGGGCATCGACCAGAAAGACATATGGTAGGCGCCTTCGCCGTAATCGTTAAACTCCCCAGTGGGCAACCCAACAACCTCGGTCTGTCGAAGAGCTTCAGCCAACTTCCCAGCGTGCAGGAGCTGCTGTCCCTGGTGCTGTCCACCATTGCGCAACAAAATCGCAACCTTCGCCACATCATCTACCGTCGGGTACAAGCCAACCCAAAATTGGGGTATTCCCCTGCTTCCATCCGGCTCGATGGTACGCATGATCGGTGCGTGGTAGATGCCGATCGGTCGATACACCTCTTCGAGTACCATGTCCCAGATATCCGCATCCGCACCCTCCATGCTCTTGAGGAAGCTGTCCATGGCCATGGACAAGATAAAGGTATGACAGGAATTGTAGCGTGCGACCTCTCCGGGATCCCAGGGGTAATTACCCGCAGTGAAACAGACGTCTGCTTTATCCTGCGCGCTCAAGACCTCTATGAAATCGTTAAAGATTTGTTCGTCTCCCTCCTCATCTGCTAGCATGACGTTGGGTTCCGCACGCTCAGGAACGTCATCGCCGATACCAGTGGCCATGTTCAACGCATCCGCAAAGGTGACCTGCTCCCATCCATCGTGCTCGGCTGTGACCTCGACATAGTCTCCAATTTTAAAGTTGAAAACCTCTTCACCATATTTCTCGGCCAATCGCAGCATCGCGATCGCGGCGCCCATCGACTTCATCACGGAGAATGACCCGTGGCGCATGGATGTGCAGTGTGGGAATGGCCCATAGCGGGTATGACAAGGCTGCAAGTAGATGGTGTCATCCAAGATCAGACCCGAGGTGCTGAGACTCCAAGGAAGGATGTTGCCATTAAAGGTGTCAAGCAATTGGGGATCGTAGTTCTCTTCCAGATCCGACCAAGGGCGAATCGCAGTCTGATGGCTGAGTTCTTCCTCGAATTGGGCTATCAAGGTCTCCCGGTCTTCAAGAAAGTCCGGACGATATTCCAACGAAGACTGTCCCCAATAGTCAACCTGCCTCCAAGCTGCCGTTTCCTGGGCTACTTGGAATCGAAGGGACGAGACTTGCACATCATCATAAAGAAATGTAGCTACCCCATTATGAGTCTCATTGGAGTCTTCGGCGACAAGGATAAAGGGGAAGGACGCCCGGGACATGCCGTCATCACCAAGCTCCGACCACACGTTCCCCGGGGAAAGGATGATCTTCCAGAAGCTTTTCTCACCAGGCGAGAGCAGAACCTCTCGTTGCACGGGCACTAAATTGTCCCCATGGGTGAAGAACTCGGCGGAGAAACCGGGAAAGTAACCCAAGCTGGCCCGCAGGACCTGATCGTCAGGAACGGTATCGAACATCTTGAACTCGGGTACGGTCAAGATCCCTTCTAGTTCATGCAAGGCCGATCCTGACTCCCCCATGGGTAAGAAATAAGCGTAATTGACGGGCCCGTCCCCCCGATAATCTGTAGCCTGTAATTCTTCAACGGTCACCCGATCCCTTTGGTCAAAGACGATCGGTTCGAACGCTTCCACCGCGGGGATGAAAACCGCCTCGCGCAACGCATCATGGTCATCCACCCCTGTAGCCAGTGCGACCACGTAAACCCCCGTGTCCGTTTCCGTCATCGCTAAGTCGGCCATAATTGTTCCGACATCTGGATCTTCGATATCGATGGTATACAGATCCCAAGTGAAAGCCCCACTTTCATTCGTTCCCGTGGGTTCTGGAAGCGCGTCGAGGCCAAGTCGAGGCAACATCGCGGTAGCCGTCACGATCTCGATCGTCATACCAGGATATGCCTCATGGAGAAGTTGTTTGAACGGCCACTCATCCCCCGCAAAGTGGCCGGGATTAACTTCCATCCAGCCCTCCGGTGCGACGCCGCGAATGCTTAAAGCTTGGCTACTGAAGGGCACAATCTCCATGGTGGTGGGTTTCGATTGTCCACAACCAGCGAGTATGATAGTGAGTGCTACTACGGTAAGAAGGATTTTCCTTTTCATCGTTTTCCTCTTTCAGTCTTCTCTCTATGATCCGCTGTGCCATCAGTGAGAATTCACTCGCTCTCGCCCTACTGCGATAGATGCTGGATCCACGCCTCCAGTATTTCCAAATATTTAGGCAAGGTTACAAACACATGCCCCGTGGCGGGGATAACCTCGATCTGATAGTCCTGATTTCCCGCTTTTTGTAGAGCGGCCTCATATGCCTCCGCTCCCTGGACCGGATCGACGTCCCTGTCAAATTCACCAAAGAGGACCAATATGGGGATGGTGGTATGCTCGATGACATCCATCGGGTCGAGGAAAGAGTCAATATCACGCGGCCAGGGTACCCACTCATCTTCCTCCGCCATATCCCAGTCGATTCCGGTTCGAGCATTGATTTGTGGGATCTCGAGCAGAATCTCCATACCCTCGCGGTACTCGGTGTAGTTTGCGGCCTTGAGTGCCTCCGATAGGGATTGTTCGACAAGAGCCGCATGCTCCGCTGTACCACCGGCAGAGAGAACCATCTGACCGAATCTATAGACCATCTGCTCGATACTGTCCTCCCCACCACCACTGACTACGATCATGAAAGCGACATCATCTGTTAGTTCAAGCGCCAGAGGCATCACCCACCCCGCCTGGCTGATCCCCCACAGACCGATTCGGGACGGATCGATGTTAGGGTGTTCTACCAGGGCATTGATTCCATCGGCCAAGATGGCGGCTCGCTCCGTCAACTTGTGCTCCCCGTCGAATTCGCCGGTCGACGCACCACTTCCCGGCTTATCCCAAGAAAAAACGGCGTAGCCGTTGCGCTGGAAGATCTCAATCGTGGGTCCGAAATTGACGGCACCGTGCCGCGTGGCTGGACCATCACCGTGCACCATGATGATGGCTGGGTATGGGCCATCATCGCCCGGAAGCCGAAGATCACCAACTACTGCGAACTTGCCAAACCTAAAACGAATTTCTTCCACAATGCGTTGGGCCGGTTCCATCTGCCTCACTGTTGATGTCGCCATGGGTGCGACGGTGGTGGCAGTGACCGCCTGCTCACTGACCTCCGTTGTTGACGTCGCCTCTGTCGCTGTGCTGCCGCAGGACGTCATTACGAGTGTAAGCAGCAGCGACAGCGGGATTATGAATGTTGACCTCTTCTTCATCATTCCTTACCCTCCATACATTAACACGATAATACGCGGCTCACTCAGAGAAGATCTATTCGTTTGTGCCTTATTGCGACAGATGCTGGAGCCACGCTTCCAATGTTTGTAGATATTTAGGCGCGTAGCTCGTACCCCAGGTTTCATTCAGGCAGCCGGTCTTTGCTGACGTGAGTGTATGTGCTACGCCGGGGATGACCACGATTCGATAATCCTGGTTTCCTGCAGCTTGAAGTGCGGCCTCATACGCCTCCGCCCCCTGGACCGGATCGATGTTCTTGTCCAACTCACCGAAGAAAACGAGCATTGGTATGGTGGTGTGTTCGATGATCTCCATTGGGTCGATGAAGGCGTCCCAATCCCGAGACCAAGGTTCCCAATCTTTTTCCTCTGTGATCTCTAATCCTGTGTAATCCTTGACACCCGGAATTCCCAGAAGAACTTCCACGGCCTCGCGGTATTCGTCATAACCGGTAGCTTTGGCTCTCTGCGACCAATACAATTCCACAAGTGCAGCCTGCTCAGCTGAACCGCCATTGCAGACCACCCACTGCCCAATCTGGTAAGCCATCTGTTCGATGCTGTCTTCTGCACCGCCGCCGACCACGATCATGAAGGCGACATTCCCCGATTGCTCAATCGCCAAGGGCATGACCCACCCTGCCTGGCTGAGCCCCCACAGACCGATGCGATCTGGGTCAATGGACTGATGTTCAGTAAGGACTTCAATTCCATCGACCAGGACATCAGCGCGCTGCGTTATCTCATCGGTGAATTCTCCGGTCGATTCACCGCTTCCCGGTTTGTCCCAAGAGAACACCGCGTAACCGTTGCGCAGAAAGATCTCAATTAAATAATCGTTTGCGTCCCGGGTTTGGCTCCCACTGCCGTTTACAATGATGATCGCTGGATGCTGTTCGCCCGCAGTCGGCAACCGCAGTTCGCCCACCACCCTAAACTTATCAGATCGGAAGCTGATCTCTTCAACCAGGGCCTCCTGCTCGCCAAAACTCTGTTCTCCTAATGACTCGATTTTCACGCTCGGACCGCAGGCGCACAGCAGCAACGCTAGCAGGGCACTCAAGGGAATCATCTTCATCATCGTCATCTCTCCTTTCACCGTGCGTTTCTCTTGCATTTAACAACCTAAGTATGGTTAATCTCCAGTTCACGGGCTAATGCAAGCGAGTCTCCATGGATTCGAGTCCCTTACGGTTGTCAAGCGCAGCAGAAGACATAGCTGAGGATCCTCGATACCCTTTAGGCAGGTATTTCCCGCTCCTTTTTTCATCTCATCCATGGATGTTCATGATCTCGTACGTGAACATAAGACGTTTACTGACGAAGTGTGCTTTGAGTATCGGTGTCGATATTCGCTTCTGCAGCTTGCAAACCAGTCAGGTCAGCAGAACTGTGGTTGGTCACCTCCCCCATCACCTGCGACGCGGAACCACTCAGCGTGAGCGTGCTGTGATTGGTGACCTCGACCTGCAGCGTCTCAGCTTCAACTGACCCGTTTAGTGTGCTGAAATCGACCACTTCAAGCTGCAAATTCTCGGTTGCCCCGAAACCCGTCAGTTGCAGCTCGCTGTGATTGCCAATCTTGGCGAGGGTCAACGCCGGAAGCGTCACTTCGACCCGTTGTGAGGCGTTCTCGAAGTTGTAAGTGATGCCAGATTTCAGACCCACTTGCAACAGATCCCCTCGTACATCGATCTCCAGGTAGGGAACCAACGCTCGCTCGGCCTCGACCAGCACTCTGAAATCCTCCCCCTGGGTGACCTCAGCCTCGAAGAAGCCGGCGATCTCGACCTCGGTAAAGCCAGCCAGATCGTATCTTTCCGTCACGATATCCCCGACCGCTGGAATCTCGACTACCTCAATCTGGCTGGTCTGGCTGCAGGCGCTTATCAGGAGAGCCAGCCCCAATAATCCGATCCACCATGCATACATTCTGGTTTTCATCTCAGTCCTCCTTACTTCCGTCTACTTCGCTAACATCGCCTGAACCGTTTTAAGCAGTTCATGCGCCGGATAGCCTTTGATCAGTGCCACGTCGGCGCCCGCCACCTGGGCCTGAGTTTGCTGGCGCATGTCCTCGACCAGCAGCAGGATTTTCACGCCCGGACACTTCCCATGGAGCGCAGTAAATAAATCCAACCCTCCGACATCCGTGTCCAGCACGATCAGATCGGGTGGTTCCATCCCAGCTTGCTTCAGTGCTTCGACCGGGTTGTGCGCCTGGGCGACTCGGTCCACATTGGGGATGGCCTCAACAAGCGCCGCCAGCCCTCCACACAAGGAGGCTTCTTTTGCGACAATCAGGACATGTGCATTCTTCATTGGTATATGATCCTCAGGATTGTGCATCACCCCAAAATTACCTTCGTCTGACATCATGTCACAAATCGGACACGAACACATCGGGGAAACGACGCGATCCCCCCTACGTCAAAAGACCGCTGCTGAAGCGGCCTTGGCTGTTGCATTTGTCCTCTTTGGGGTTACGTCATTTGTCTCGAATCAGACGCGATTTCCAGAACCTAGATGAACAATTGATTCGTAGGGACGCCCAGAAGGGCGTCCACAAAGCGATCAATAATTCGAGCTTACCCATGCTTCGTAGGGACGCCTGGAAAGGCGTCCTTTCACCCCTCATAATGAAAGCGGTTCTCAATTAACCCGTTGGACGCCCCACCGGGGCGTCCCTACGACTTGCCTGAGGAGGAAATCCCTGGCAAATGGTTGAATGGGGTTTCTTGCTTGTATTCCTCAAGGTATTCAATTTCAATCACTCGTAGGGACACCCAGAAGAGCGTCCACAAAGCGATCAATAATTCGAGCTTACCCATGATTTCGTAGGGACGCCTGGAAAGGCGTCCATCATGCAACCCTCAATACAATCTTACCCATGATTTCGTAGGGACGCCTGGAAAGGCGTCCATTCACCCCTCAAATGAAAGG
>Ga0209635_10002537_pt1 | contig 14029 bp, 12 predicted proteins | sample DeeMarSWOR230_32_FD_187463 | JGI IMG/M metagenome (GOLD analysis project Ga0209635, IMG submission 187463) | Marine sediment microbial communities from White Oak River estuary, North Carolina - WOR-2-30_32 (SPAdes) (version 2) | ecosystem: Environmental > Aquatic > Marine > Intertidal zone >... | reverse complement strand
GATCTTTCACACGCTTACGTTTCCGACGGACGAGGCGGAAGGTTCCCAGAGGTGTTTTGGTTTGTTCTCCCTCTTCGCCCTCCATGATCACATCGGGGAAGGCGGAGAGTACCCTGCGTACTTCTTCTTCCGGCACGCCGGTAACCTCGGCGATTCGTACGACTAATTTCGCGTACAGCATGGCACTCGTAAACGAGGGCCCATAGGGGTGTTATCGGGCGGTACTCCGTCTATCGAGGGCCCAGGGGTAGGAACCGCGTGGTCTCTAAGATGCACGATACCCAATTCCGAAAGGCCCTCATCCAGCTCTGCAAGAGGCATCCCGAGCTTCGCAAAAAGCTGGCATGCGAGTTGGCCCGGCATCCGAAGTGCAAGACTTTTTCGAAGAAAGTCGGAGGTCCTGAAGAAAACTACATGATCGTGCAGTCGTTGATGAAGATTGGCGAGCGCGGTCCTCAAATCCTCGAGATGATCGGAGCCGATGCTGACGAGCTCGAGGACTGGCAGGAGTTTAAGGTTCACCTCGCGGCCGAGTATCTCGATGCCGTCTACGATTCCCTCCGATATCGACCGGAGGATCTCTAGGGGATTCCGTCGTGGTTATCTGGACGGAGCAACCTTTGGGTGAGAGACCCGATGGGGTTATTGCACGCGAATTAGGAGTGTGCCCCTCCACGGTGACCAAGGCTCGACAACGGTTGGGGATTTCCCATTTTCAGAAGGAGCTGATTGATTGGGATGCCGTTTTGGGAGAGGGGGTTACGGATGCCGCAGTTGCCAAGCAACTTGGGGTTTCTCGAGAGACTGTACGACGCAATCGTGTTTGGCTCGGGATTGCAAAAAAGGATAGGACGCTTGGTGTTGATTGGGATTTGGAACCACTGGGCGAGCTTCAAGACAGGTTGTTGGCGAAACGATTGAATGTGTCGGAAGATGCCGTTAAGCAAGCTAGAACCCGTCGAGGAATCGCTGGGTTTACTCGACGCCCGGATTGGGACCGGGGGCTGTTGGGCAAGCTCCCAGACAGCGCGATTGCGCGGAAATTCGGGATTTCCAAAACAGCCGTGGGGAACGAGCGCAAGAAGCACGGAATTCCTCGGGCCGATCTGCTCTGTTTGACCACGGAAGGGGAGCCCGCAAACCAAGAGGAGGCTCTTGTTGATCTCTATTGGCACTCGGGTGGCATCCCTCACGAGTTTCAGGTACCTATCGGCCCTTACCTTGCGGACTGGGTGATTCATGGAAAGACGGTCGTCGAGTACGCAGGTTTTGCAAACCATCCTGTAAGGGGTACGGCCTACCGAGCCCGTGTTCTTGCCAAGAAAGCCTACTATGAAGGGCTGGGTTGGGAGACGCTTCTCATCTGGCCTGAAGACCTCCACCACTACGAGACTGGCCTTCTTCCTCGATTTCGGACTCGGGATCGTTGTGACGGTTGTCTGCGACAGTTTGGGAGTCGTACGGGTTTTAGAGGAGGGCTCGTGCGCCGAGCGACGGTTACTCTTTGCGATCCTTGTTGGAGGAAAAACCGATGAGGTCGAAAAGAGCCAAAGCCGCAGTGGTTCCTCTTCGGCAGACAACTCAATATAACTGCATGGCGGCAAGCATGGCTATGTGCCTCCGAGCTAACGGGGTAGACGCCCGCGAATGCACTATAGAAGTTGTCAACAAAGTGATGGGGGCGCGGCCCATGAAAGGTGCCGCGTGGGAGAACGCTCTAGCTTGCGGCCAGCACTACGGGATGCGGTGTACACTGACGAGTCCGGCAACGGTCAAGCAAGTCAAGGAGTGGACGGACCGTGGTATCCCGGTGATGATTGCTTGGAATCCAGAGAATCGTCCTTGGTCCCATGCATCTGTGGTGTTCGATGTAGATGAAGCCATGAATGTCTACGTCGCAGATTCGAACATCCCGGATCCCGATGAGACAGTCCGAATCGTTCCGAAGGCAGAGTTCTACAAGAAGTGGTACGAGAAGTGGCCCGACTATTTGGTTCGGCGCCCGGCCATGGCCGTTGAGCGAGAGATCAGTCCTGATGGTCGTCAGATCGTCGCCTCGCAGACAAGTCAGATCTACCGGGACTACGTTGACGCTGTGAATCATCTCGAGGCTAGTGTCGATCTCGTCGCCCACGCCACCAACAAGCTACGTTCTCTTGGGCTCGAGCCCCGAGAAGAGGACTACCCGTTCACGGAAGACATCGAGGTGGTTGCCTCGGACATCTATCGCTGGCGGGGCGAGGTCGATCGGAAATACACCCCAGAGGATCAAATTCGCGTGGCCCACCGAGTTGCCCGCCGTTTCACGGAGAAGAAGTGATGCCTGCACAATACGCACACCTGGATGGTCGTCACTGGGTCAACGAAGACTTCGTCGACAACGTTCGTGAGCTCTACCCCGCGACCACGAAGAAGATCCCCCTCGGGTACAGCACGTACACCGGATGGACAGGCAAAGACGAGATTCTGTTCACCGCCCATGGTCCCCTCGATGACCAGGCGCGGTTCGAGGGGCAGCTCTATGAGGCCAGCTTCGATCTGGTCGCTGCCGACAACTTTCGTGAAAAGATCCTTGAGCGCATCAAGCACTCAACTCCCGCGAAGGCCGAAAAGCGGGCTTCAATCCGGCAGCGCAAGATCGCCAGTCTCGAGCAGCGATGGGGGATGACGATCGAGGAGCGAGTGCAGCAGGAGAAGATCCAAAAAGAGGCCCGTCAGGGTGGGGGGTTGTACGGATATCCTAAGCCCATCGTGTCCTCCTGTGAGAGCGCGGTGAAGAAGCTCAATCGCAAAGCTGCTGCTCTCGTGCATAAGGCGATCAAGAAGGACCGAAACGTCGTGGACTTCTTGGGGACACATGCCAACCGGGGAGGCAGCCTCGCCGCTCGGACACTGCTCGCAGCCTACAAGAGCTCGATGCCGGAAACAGAGTTTGAGGACGTGGCTTTCACTATTCTGGCCTCGGACAAAGAAGCCGGGATGGTCTACGGGATGTACGGCTATCCTCGTAAAACGGCCAGTATTGGCCTTTCAGCTTGCACTACGCTACGAGAGGCAGCCGGGACACTCGCCGCCATGCTCCATCGTCGAAAAACCGCACTTCACGAGCGCATCACAGGATTCTTCGGGGAGCACAGCAAAACTGGGAACTGTCACGCGAGCGGGCTCATCCTCTCATGCTATCCCGCGGCCGATTTCAAATTTCGGCGTGCTTCGGGAGAGGAGCCCGCATCTGTTCAAGGGTGGCTGGCCTGGGACCCGGGCGACCTCTAGCGTGCCAGAAACTCGTCGAGGCGCCCTTCGTCTCGAGCGCTCAGCATCACTTCCCTGATACGGCTGAGGGCCAGTTTGATGCGACTTTCGTTCTTGTTGAAGTTGAGCCCGTGTGCCTCGGCAATCTCATGGATGGTCATCTCTTTAACGAAGCGGTCGTGAACGAGTTGCTGGTGGAACGCGGGGTCGAGTTCGTCGGAAATCTCCTCGGCCAGGATCTCTGAAACCTGATCGAGAACTTGGCCAAGAGCCTCCTCTCCGATCACCATGTCTTCGACTTGCGAGATCGTGTGGGTGTCTTGCAACGACTCGATGGGGTCGCTGATGTAGTCCTCTTCGCTGTGAGCCGCGTACTGGTTGTGGCAGAGGATGTCGGACTCGTTGATGGTCCGTGGGATCACCTCTTCGGTCCAGTTGACCTCGGCATGTTCCCGAATTTCTTTGGCTGTCTGGGCTCCATGGAAGACGCGGCAGACGGGTTCACGGGCTTCGTTGCGGATGTCGGTGTAAGCGCCCCTGCGAGCCCAGACGCAGACCTGGGATGCCGAGATCGGTTTTCTGTTCACCACACGGGAACGGAGCCCGTCTCTCTGGATGACGCGCTCGATCCAACTCATGGCGTGGTCTTCAACCTTGTCGAAGAGCTCCGAGCGAGGCATTCGGTGGCGAAGATGGAGGGTTACACGGTCATAGAACCGGCTGAAGTTCTCACCCAGGAACTGGGCCGTGGTGTTGGGTCCGCAGGACAGCCGGATCTTGCCCTCATAGATCGCACGTAGAGCCTTGGCCCTTTTCACACCGAGGTCGGTCAACGCCCACCAACCACGCTTGCCCTTGCTCTCGGGATCGAGGGGCTTACAGCAGAGTGCGTCGCTTTCTTCTCGGTACTGCCGTGTCTGGTGGTAGAAACCGAAATGCACGACGCGGTAGAGACCGTTCCGGTTCTGTGATGATATGGACTGGAGCGGCCACGGGCTATCTTCCGGGTCTATCCCGGCAAGTCGGAGCACGTCGTCTCGAATCAGCTTGTGGTTCACCCCTACGTACGGTCGGAAGTTGGTCAACCGGCCGAGCAGGTAGACGACGGGAGCATAGAAGAGAGACTCTTTGGGACGGGGTCCCGGAGCAGAGATGGGCATGTTGTTGTTCCTCGCTTGGGCTCTCTGAGCCTCGGCTAAGTGGGTTCTCGGTGGGCTAGCTCGGGTCCGGGACGATCCAGAAGGAAAGTCGAAAAGGACGAGAGCAGTTCCTTTGTAGGCAAAATCGGCATGCCTGTCAATCTTTTTCGCGAAATCGCTCGCTCGTCGGCGTTTGTTCTGTGATGCCGGAGGCTTGACCGCCTATAGCTCAACTATTGGACTCCAACCGGCCCAGAGGAATTTTCTGTGGGAAACGGAACGAGATCTCTTCCCAAGAGATCTCACCCATTTTCCTTCTATCGGTGGCCCCAGAGTGAAAGTTCGACTCTCACGACGGCCGCGGATGCCCCTGTCAGACCACGAAAAAACCCTGTTCGAACTCGTTGGCACGGTGGCCTCCCGGTATCTGTACGCGACCGTGATCGACAAGGTCGCGGTGTTCAACATGGACATGTTTGCCCGGCTGTCGATCTTGGAGGGAGCTGCCGGGGTCACGCCAGGGACGTGGTTGCGACACGGAGCACGTGGCTTTGGGGCTGCGCTCGAGCACTTCGGACCTCAACTTGCGACGGCATGGACGTCCGCACGGGACGAAGGGGTCTACAACAAGGCGCTCACGACCGCCCGTCGTTATCTTTCTTCCATTGCCGGGCCCGACGCTGCTGATCTGATCCAGGACATGACCATCAACAGCTCTCGAGCTGGAGGAGCTGACCGGACGAAGCTCTTCTACACGATCGGCAAAAAGCTTCGCACTTATCAGCACGACCTTGGAAACGGACGTATCAAGCCGAGAGACAGTAAGGTCCTGGGATCTATCGATCGATGGGTCGCGCAAGCTGCACTCGATGAGCTCAAGTCCTGGCGCACACGAACACACGAGCCCCTCGTCCCCGGATTGGGTCCTGGTGCGGGTGTTGCTCCTACTCGTGGGATCGATTCAGACACTCGGGATCGGCTGCTTCTGCTTGCCCTTCAAAGTCCCGGTGGTCCGGGTGTTGAGGTGCGTCGGATTATTGACCAGATGATCGATCAGCATTTCCCTCAACGAGACCGGCAGATCGTCAGGGTCTTCCTTCAGAAGATTGGCGAGCCGAAGTACCGATCTGCCGAGCAGATGCGGCGCACCGTGGAGAGATTCGTACCAGAGCGGTGGTTTAGCCAGACCCTGACCGTTGTTCGTAACGAGATGATGCGCGATATGAACGTAAGTCCACAGCAACTTACGAATGCGCTCGGAGGGAAAGCCCGGAAGGTTTTCGCGTTCATGCGCGACAAAGTGGGCAAGGATTCTCGAGTTCAGAAGATCATTCAGGATCTGGCGCAGGAGATTGAGCTGCTCGAGCCTGCGGTCCCCCGTGTCGCCAAACAGTCCGAACTTACCGAGGAGCAGATACCAGAGCAACCCTACACCAAGATGATTGAGTGGATGCGAGGAGAGCAGGAGGAAGACGAAGAGAAGGAGGGGAGCCGGGAAGAGGATGAGCTTCGGGACATCTTCGAAAAAGACGAGTACATGGATTGGGATGCTCAGGTTGGTCCTCACGCTGTCTTCAATCGCGGTCCGATCATTTTGCGTGTAGCCAAGAGATTCTTGGGTAAGGAGAAGTCCAAGGAAAAGGGAGTCGAGGAGGCGGAGGCATTCAGGAAGTGGTTGAAAGACCAACCAGTTGAAACTCGCCAGGGCTTCGTGAAGCCCGGCGACTCCAAGGCTCGACAGAAAATCTGGGACGAGTTCAAAAAGGAGTACCGAGCGGGAAAAGGGAAGGAGCGCCCAGAAGAAGGTGAAAAGGAAGAGTCCAAACCGCGTGAGAAGGAGAAAGATCCGGAGGAGGCCAAGGCTTTTAAGGAGTGGTTCCGAAAGCAGCCGGCTACCCTCCAAAAAGACTTCATGAAATCTGATGATTCGCGCCGTGAGATCTGGGAGAAGTTCCAAAAGGAGCAGGAAGGCCCGAAAAAGCCGACCCCGGAGCCCGAGCCCGAGAAAGCGGCACCTCCTGAAAAGAAGACTCCGACGCCTCCTCCAAAAGATACGGGACCCAAGAGCCCCAAGGAAGTCGAGAAGTTCCTGTCTACATCGCCCGAACAGCGTCTGGACGAGAGCATCAAGGATACCAAGGGCAACACGTTCTTCGACACCATCACCATCAAAGACAAGCCGAAGATTCGGAAGTCTGTGATCAAGGGCAAAGCGAGGATCAGTGGTCGGGCCGAAGTGTCAGGTTGTACGGTATCCGACAACGCTGTGGTGGAGGATAGCGCGAAGGTTTTGGAATCAGAGATCTCCGGACACACCAGGATCCGTGGGGCCACTGAAATCAACAACGCCAAGATCAAAGGTGGCTCCTGGGATGGTCAGAAGATCCGTGATGGCCGAGGTGGTGTTTTTCACGATGCTTATGATCAGGACGTCTTGGATATCCTGACAGGTGTACCGGGAGCACCTCCAGGGCCCGGTGACAGTCCCTTGAAGGCGATGGCCCGGTACTTTGCCGATGGTGGTCGTACTACAGGAGGTCTCGGTCTCGGCGGCAAGTTGGACCGCAAGAAGCTCACCAAGCGGATTCAGGGTCACATCTACCGCAAATACGATCGTGAAAATCCATGGCTCGGCCGTGGGGCCTCCTATCTCGATGACTTCGGGGATGAGGAGTTCAAGACGATCCTAGAGGCAGCAAAGAAAGTGGGCACTCGCGAGAAAGCCAAACGGAAAAAGAAGGGCGCAGATCGGTCCTTGCTTTACAGATTGACCGAAGCTGCGTTTATCAATCCGGATTTACGTGCGGATCTTCTTCCTCTCGTCAGACTCGGTCGTGAGGCTAGGATCGCGTCTCGTGATCTGGATCTTTCTGGGCTCACAATCCGAATGGCTTACGCGTCGCGGAGCGCGCCACTTCGGAAGGTTCTTCTCGAGACCCTCATACAGTCCACGTGGGTAAAGACTGCTCGTCGGCGTTATCCCCAGTACCGGCAGCCTTTCTTGCGCTGGATCTCCAACCGACGGTTTCGTCATCCAGAAACCGACAACGAGGTGTTGTTCCAATCGCTTCCATCCGAGGAACAATCTCGCATCTATCAGGGATGGCAGAAGGATTACCGTGACTGGGCGCGGCAACACATGCCGCAGGGACTGGGTACCGATACCCGGATCACTGCTGCGAACTTCGATGATGTCGAAGTCGGAGATGTGCTCTGGTACAACGCATCGCCGAGCAAGTTGCTCAAGGTGACGGGCATCAATCGTGAGGGCGCTCGAGCACGAAAGCCAACTCTCGAGCTTGTCCAGTTTGATCCTTCCAATCCCGAATGGCAGGGCGAAGCTCGTTACATCAACAAAGGAACACTCAACAACGAGTTTCTCGAGGTCCATAAGGTGCCGGGGCATGGGCCTGGTGCTGAGCGAGAGGAGCGTAAGGAACGTCGCGAGAAGGTTCGTGCCGAATTGCCGCACGAGCCTGAAGGTGGCTGGCCCGAATTTGACGATGTGGGTCTGGGCGACCAACAACGCAAGAAAGTTCAGGAGGCATTCAAAGGCATGGGGGCAGTTACATCCCCCACGCAGGTGAATCTGGCGAAAGTCAAAGAGCGTCTCGAAAGTGCTCTCGGTGCCGCGCCTTCCAGGAAAGTCACTCGGGAGTTCATGCACCAGCTTAGGGGCTGGGCTCGACAACTCGAGGAACGGGCGCGACAAGCGGGGCCTGATTTTGCTCGAGAGTTGATGAATTATGCGGGCATCGGCATGAAGCTCGATCAGGGCATCCGTAAACTGGATGAAGAGGGCCGTGCCGACGAGAAGGCGAAGCATCGAGAGCAAGAAGCCTTGAAGCCTGACATGGGGAGGGCTCCCGAAGTACTTAGAGTGATGTGGAATGATGAGCAACGTGAAAAAGCGCGGTCGCGTTATGCAGAGGCAATCGCGCAAGTTGCCCAAGGAGAGGAGCTCGGGGATTCCGACGTCGATGGCTTCATCCGACACCTCAAAAAGATCGAACTCCCTATGGAGGGTAGTGCGCGTGTGGGGGCTGTTGTGGGCCTTAGGAAGTTCTTGGAACATGCGGCCGAACATGCGGTTTCGGATGAGAAACGCAGAAGACTGAAAAGAGGGATCGACCAGGCGAAAGCCCAAGCGCGGCGCGTTGCTGCGGAGGTCATGGCTGTGACCTTCCCTCAGAAAGAGATCCTCGGAGCGCTGCCTGATTTCGTAACGGACCCCTGGAGTGTGCGCGCTCGTGGGCACGTGCCTCGTGTTTTTCAGGAAGCGCTGCTGGACATCATCGATGGGGCCGAAGCCAATAAAAGCTTCCTGGAGGGTCTCATCGAGAAGCTCAACCGGAGGGGGGCTGAAGTTCCTGAGTGGCACCATCCCCCGATCATAGGCATGATCGCACGGCTCGCGAAGAAAGCGCAGGAGAACCAGGCTCTGAGCCGGAAGAAGCAGGAGCGTTTGCGAGCTGCGGGATTCCAAGCCGCTCGTGAGGCTACTCGTATCAGTAACGAGCATAAGCAAAAGAGAGAAAAAGCAGAACGAGAAAGAGAACGCGCCGAACGTGCCGAGAAGGCTCCGGATCGTGGGCGTCACCGAGATCGTTCAAAGCTTCAAGGTGGTGGCAACAAACAACTCACCGATAAGGCAAAGCTCAGTTCCTGGTTCATAGGTCAGGTGCTCCCGCGAGGGGCTTCCGACGAGGCCAAACAGAAGGGGCGAGAACAGCTCAAGGGAGCAAAGTATTCGGATTTGAACAAGTTGGTCGGTGCTGTGGATCACATCCTCGCCAACTGGGACAGTCCCGCGGCACGCAAACACACACTCATTAAGCATCTTGGATACGATCGTGAAGGGCTCAAGAAGCTCCGCAAGTTGATCAAACGCAAGCTCCAAGACGTACATGGTCGCACGTACCATGAGGACGTCTTGCGGATCGCGAACCAGTACGGGCTCGAGTCCGAAGACGCCGATCAACTTTACGACTGGAGAGCCGATAAGCCCGGTCGTGGTGCCCGGATCACCGACCAAGAGAGGTTTAACCGGTTCTTGGCTAAAGCCAAGCCGGAGACTCGTGAAAGGATGCAGGGCATGAACCTTGCAGACTTCATGGTCATGTACAGGTCTATCCTCAAAGAGGTCCTCGATGAAGAGGAAGAAGGCGCACGGGCTGCCTAAGGATACGAATGGAGACGAGACGATGACAAAGCTCGAGGATAAAGAGCGTCAGATCATCCGTTTGGCATACAAGACGAAGGATACGGGCCTTCGACGCAAAGCTGTGGAACGTGTTGTCGAAGCCCGATACAATCCTGAGTTTAAGCGCTGGGCCGATGCACAAGGAGCCGTGTTCCGTAACCCGGAGACCGGCCGCATGGTGCGATTCAATTCGTTGAAGTCGGCGGCGCAGAAAGACATCTTTCGCCGTTGGAGAGCTGGGGAGTACCACGCTCAAGGAGGACCACCCCCGCCAGGCGGAGAGGCCAGGGAAGAAAAGCCCAAGAAGCCGGAACGAGAAGCACCTGCGCCCGAGGCCAGGGTGCCTGCGCGTGGTGAGAAGCACAAGGATCGGACTGAGTTGCGAGGAGAGCCTCGCAAAAAGATGGAAGACCACGCTCGGGTTACCGATGAGGAACTGAATGATTTTGTTCCTCGCGCAAAACTCGATCGTATCGCCGAAGGGCGCGGGCGTCGGTTTCAGAAGTGGCTCCGAAAGGCCCCGTATAGGGACCTCGATGCGCTCCGAAACGTCACGCGCTTTCTACTTCAGAACCCCGATGATGAGTACTCTCGAAATCATTGGTTGGTGAAAGGGGCGAAACTGGCGCCGCAGGACATCAAGAATCTCCACGAGGGGCTGACCAAAAAGCTTCGTGACACCAAGGGACGGCTATACAGCCGGACCGTCTTGGAGATTGCCAACAACAACGATCTCGAAGGGGTCGATGCGGACGCTGTGTGGCAATTCCGAGCGGACAAGCCGAAATGGGGTCGTCGGCTTTCTCCCGAGGAGCTCAAGCAGAAGTTCCTCGCGGGGCCGTGGGCTCGAGATCCTGAGGTGCGTGAGCGTGTTCAGAAGATGAGTGCGGACGAGTTCATGGCTATGCGCAACTCGATCTTCGAACAAGAGGAAGAGGAGGACGAGTTCGATCTCACCCCCCCTCCCAAGCGCACGGCTGGCGAGATCGAAGAACCTGAGGAAGATGATGAGGAGATGACCATGATGCTTCTCGAATCCCCGCCCGCGCCGGGGAAAAAGGCTCGTCTTTCGGAGGTGGGTCGCAAGATCGTTCGGATCGCCTACGAGTCCAAGGATCCTGAGGTTCGTAAAAAGATCGTCAAGCTCGTCGCCGAAGAGCGCCCCTCCTGATCTACAGCACGTCCATGAAACGCCTCGCCCCCGGTCTCCTGGGCGGGGCGTTCTTGTTTGGTGCGTCGTCCACGCGGTCTGAGAGGGTGTAGAACCCTTGTAGGGATGGTTTTTGTACCTGAAACCCTCAATGACCGGTTTAACCGAGTTTCTAGGGAGCAAAAAAGTACCCTAGTCGTGTCTGCTGATGATTTTCGCGCGGATGAACACGGTGTTTACAGCCACGAAAACCACATGGGTCTGATCGCATGGAGGATGGCGGAACGGTCCTTCGATGCTCTTCTTTCCGAGGTCGAGCTCGTTGTCGCACTTGCTGGGGCTCCGGGGTCTGGCAAGACAACGTGGATCACCAAACACAAGGAACCCGGAGTGCTCTATCTCGATGCGATGCTCTCACAGCGCAAGACGCGGAGAGCAATCTGCGCGCTCGCGGCAGATGCGAATCGGCCGATCGATTGTGTGTTCCTCGCTACAGATCTCGAGCTGTGCTTGTTGCGCAACATGAAGAGATCTCCAGCGCGAGTCGTGCCGCCGTCGTACGTCCGACGAGCGCACCACAGACTGACTGTGTGCCCTCCCGCGCTCGACGAGGGATGGAGGCATGTCTTTCGCGTTCCACCGATGTCGAGCTCGACAGGAGCCGTGTGAAAGTCGCGGCCAAGAAAGTCTTGACAACCTGATTCGTGGTCTCTAGTGTCGGCCGGCTGTCTCCTCCCCGCGTAACACGCGGGGACGTGCCCCGTGGGCTGGGTGGCTTGCTACTCAGGGGGCCGAGCGGAACGTTCGAGCGCGCTTCTGACGCTTGGCATCCAGGTCTCTGAAGAGAAACCCCGACAGAGACTCCAGGTATTGAGGCGTTCGGGTGGGGAAGCTGGGGAAACCCAGGAGGGATACCAACGAAGCCTCCGAGACAGCCCCCCAAAGCCGCCTACGGAAGAGGTCATCTGGGAAAGGGCGGGGGAAAAGGTTGCACAACCAAGCGGGCTGACCCTCGGCAATCAGGGTCTTCGGGATGACCTCTCACGCACATACCGCCGTTCAGGAGCGATCAAGGTCGCTCAGGAGCTTCGTTTTGTGCGTAGGGGACACTTCTTCTCACTCACTCGCCTCGAGCGGAAAGCTCACCTCGATGTCGTTCCTCTGGATGGAAACGGTTCGGGGTTTTTCGCGGTCTCCTTCATGGGGAATTAAGAGACTCACCAGAGTGAATTTGATCGCTTGAACCAAACACAAAAACAGCAACACGAGTTAGCGTCACAGAAATCCTATGTACTAATCCCCTTGTGAGACTGATCCTCCTACATACCCACGCAGCGACGATGCCAACCCTCAAAAAAGGAGCCAAACCCACGAGTCGGTGCTAATCCTATTGAAATCCCTTCTGTGAGCATGCCCGACAAGCGTCGAATTCGTGGAGGTACCGGGAAAACAGGGGGGAATCTAACTCCGAACGAAGCCAAACGGATGTTGACGCTCCCCGTCTACGCGATCCTGACGGGACAGGCGCATCCCGAGTACACGGGAAGCAACGTAGCGAGCCCTTCGAAGCTGGTCGTCATTCGAGCGAATTCTGGCGGGGCACGTACGAAGGATCCATTCGGGAAGGGGCTCGGGCTGCCCTGCTCAGTGAACGGAAAGCAGTGGAACACCGCTGTTCGACCTGTGTTGGAAGACCCGCGCTGGAATGCGAGTAACGCGATCTTCACAGCCGTGGCTACTAGCAATTGGTCGTATTTTCTGGAGAGTCTTGGGAACGCACTTGCCCAGAGTTTTTCCGATGCCGGTTATGGGCCGGTTGACTGTTGATTCTCTGGGTAGGGTTCAAGATGCCCTCGAATCAAAAGCCGCCCGTCGGGCAGTCTGGACTCCAGCATCCTGAGGACGAGGTTGTGTGGGTGAAATGTCGCGCCAAAAACAAGTGCGAAGGAAATCGGGCAAAGGTTCTTTTGAAGAAGCAACAGGGGGTCGGGGGTACGTGGATTCAGTACGTCTGTCTGACGTGCAACACGCCATTCGCGATTCGCTATTAAGGGTATAAGGGGCGTGGGTTCGTACACGTCCCCGATTTTGTTTCACGGGCCGGGTGCTCGGGATGTCGCGATGGCGAAAGCCTCGGATCTCGGGCGGTTGTTGCACGAGCCATTTGGCGAGTCGGGTCTCAAGATTGCTGAGAGTCGTGAAGTCATCGAGCTCATGAACAGCACCTCTGTTGGTGACCAGGCTGGAGTGGTGGTTTTGGGACCCATGGATCGAGCCCAGCGTTCGGCTCAAGATGTTCTTCTCAAGAGTATCGAGGAGTTTGACGGGGAGGGTACACGACCCGTCCTGTGGGCCTTCGATGAAACAGAAGTTTTACCGACGATCCGTTCGAGGTGTTTGCGGCAATGGTGTCCGGGAGCCATCGTGCAAGATGAGACGGTGGTTGAGACGGCCCGTTCCACGGTCACGCTCGCGTTACATCGGGACGTTCCGGGTCTAATCGAGATCCTCAAGGATGCCGATCCCCGTGAAGTTCTCGAGGCGGTTGCCCAGGTATTAGCCGAGCGGGAGTTCGATGAAGATACGAGAGACCTTTGGGAACAGATTCGTGAGGTTCTGCGATTCAAGAACCCCACGGATACGGAAGTTTTAACCGCGTTCTTGTTGGAGGCCGCGGGATGAGCCAATGGCAAAATCCGCCTCCTGTGGTCGTCCTCTCCGGGACACATGGGTATCTTCGACGTCGTGAGCTGAAGGAGGCAATCGTAGTTGCCGAATCGATGGGGCGCACGATTGAGCGTGTTCAGGGCGACGATCGAGATGAGCTTTCACGTATTCTGTCGAGCACGGGCATCCTCTTTAAGGAGAAGACTCTGGTCGTGATCGAGAACCCCGACAAAGTGGATGCTGAACTCGTGCTCAAACACCATGAATCGGGGGACAGCACGACTGTTCTGATCCTTCATCACACCGACCAGATCAAACGGAAAGGCAACCTGGGCAAGCTTGCGAAGGAGTTGCCGAGCCGGCTCGTTGCCAAGTTCGAGAAGCCCAAACCGTGGGAGGAAGCGGATCATGCGGCAGTCTTCTGCGTCAACGAGGCCCGCAAGCAGAGGGTGAAGCTCAGCGATCCCCTGGCGCGGGGCATCGTGCAAAGCATGGGATCGAATCTGGGTGTGCTTGCTTTTGAGATTCAAAAACTCGGAATGTTTCTACGAGCTCATGGAGAAACAGAAGTCACGAAGGAACATGTCTTAAGTACGATCGCTGGTTTCGCCGAACTTG
>Ga0209635_10002536_pt1 | contig 14030 bp, 10 predicted proteins | sample DeeMarSWOR230_32_FD_187463 | JGI IMG/M metagenome (GOLD analysis project Ga0209635, IMG submission 187463) | Marine sediment microbial communities from White Oak River estuary, North Carolina - WOR-2-30_32 (SPAdes) (version 2) | ecosystem: Environmental > Aquatic > Marine > Intertidal zone >... | reverse complement strand
CTACTTTCATTTTTACTTCCTTTATGGTTGGTCTAAGACTTCTTCTTCTATAAAAGGCAGAATATCGTAAATGTAGTACTTAAACCATGAACGTCTTTCAAATGTACGTTCATTTACGACTTGATTCTCTTCTAAAAGAACTACTTTTGGAGGCCTTATCTGTTCCTTAAAAACAGGAGAATCTCCTAAAAGAAGTTTGCCATCTCTCAATACTCCTAGACCACGGAACCAACCTCTATCTTTATAAATCACTTCGTCATTATGCAAGCATTCTCCCCTCTCAGAGAGATTTATATAGTAACCATCTGAAGCTGGAGTGTAGTTATGAGGCCTAAATAAAACCAACATATTTTCTCCGCTTGATATATTAATAACCCCACCAAGAGCTCCTGTTTTACCTTTGTATTCTCCTAAGTAAGTCAGAATGAATTCACCATCTTGTAAAGTAATAGAATTATAATGGTGAATATCTTTTTCTTCAGAACTTCCCGACCAAAGAACGCTAGTTTCTCCTGAAGTTAAATCAAGAGTTACAACTCTGTCAGTTCCAGTTGATACTACAAAAGCTACGTCTCCTACAACTTTAAGACTATGTAAATCAACCCAAGGTCCATTAAAACATCTCTCAACAGTAAAAGTTTCATAATCGATGAGCAAAACATAGTAGTACCCTGCTGCTACAATCTTTCGTTTGTAAAAATCAACTCCTCTGCACCATCCAAATCCAAAGATTCCTTTATCAGGTTCATGTTCTTCGCCCAGTTCTCTAACTATTTCCAAACTTTGAGCATCTATAACTACTAATCTCCCACAGTCATACCAAGTAGCAGTTCCTCTTGTTTGGAAAGATACTAAAGCTAACTCTCTCATTTTATTTCCTTATATCGAATCTGATGCAGTAAGCTGGGATTCCCACTGTCGAATTTCTCTGAAAGTTAGTGAATCCAGCATCTATTATAACTTTTCTTAAAATCTCTTCTGTGTAAAGAGTTTTATGCTCTTGATATTTTTCATTCGGACTTCCATATAACCATATCTGTTTACCCTGTTCGTCCATTTCTCCTTTCTCTACTCGTTCATCTAAACCCTCACAGTCTGGAACTTCTATTATCAAATATCCTCCTGGTTTTAGTATCTTAGAAAGCTTCTCAAGGGTTGGTTTAGCTTCCTCTAAATACAAATGTTCTAAAGTATGAGAGAGAAGAATTATATCTACTGAGTTCTCTTCAAACTTAGAGTCAATCTCTCTTACGTCGCATACCAAATCTGGTTTACACTTGGGATTAACGTCAATATTTATCCATCCATCAATGTACATATAGAAGCACCCAATGTTCAACTTCTTTCCATGTGTAATCCACATTTGATAGGGTTCGAAAGGGTAAGAAGTTCTACAAAATTCATTGATCTCTGATAAGTCATATTTACTAAAGAAGATGTCTTTCGCTCTTAATATGGCTTTATCTCTTTCAGGCGTTTTAGGTTTAAAAGTAGTATCTTCATGATAGAAAGGAAATGTAGTAGTTTCAACTCCCTTTATCTTAAAACCTAAGCATTGAGCTCTATAACACCAATCCACATCTTCGAATCCCCATGTACCTTTTCCTATTGGATCTCCAAAGACGGGATCAAGCCCTCCAACAACTTCCCAAACTTTTCTCGAAGTAAGCCAACAAGCAACAGAAAGAGTATAGACTTTTAACTCATGCGCCCAACAGTATATAGGACCAATAGCGCCAACGTCAGGTTCTTTAATAAATTTATTGTAAAGAAAATCTAACCAATCTGTTCCATCGTTATTTCTACCTAAGATACGAGCGTCATCATCGATAAAACAAATATACTTACATTCTTTTCGCGCTTCTGCTCCTATATTTCTGGCTTCACTTACCGAAACTTCTTTTTGTAAGTTAATAAGCTTTATGTCTACATTCGAAAATTCTTCAACAACACTCTCTGTTGTTCTTTGGATCTCTTCGTCACCATTATTATTCACAACAGTAATATTGTACGGCTCATTTGTATTATCAACTATACTCTCAAGAAGGCTTCTTAAATTTTCATTCTGATTCTCATGACAAATGGTTACTACGGATACTTTTTCTTTCGTGGCCGATTTAGGTAACCACTTCTCCAGCCTCTCAAGAAAGACTTTTTCATCGTCATACCAATACTTTTCTTCTGTAAGATGACCGCCTGTTTCTCTAATACCCCCAATCATTGGATGAAAGTGGAAAGCCATAGCAGTTGGGACAACTAATAACTTAAATCCTCTTCTAAAAATTCTATAACTAAAATCTGTTTCTTCTCTATGACCAACAGAAGATAAATCAAGAAAATACCCTCCAGCTTCAACGCCTGCTAATTTTCTGTACATAAATCCAGAATAAAGATGTTCAACTGAAATTGGTTCATCCGAGGGGTGAATTCTTATATTCAAAAGTCCACTTAAAAACAGATCGTTTCCCTGCCACCGAATTTTTCCTATTTCTTCTAGTTCTTCTTTGGATAGCTCTTCAAGAATTTGACTATTCAAATCTTCATGAGGATTTAAGTAAACTAATCCAGCTGCTCCAAGATCTTCATGTTCTTTAAACGTTTTAACTAGTTCTTCTAAACAACCTGGTTGCAAAGTAACGTCGTCATCTAATCGAAGAATTAACTCTGTTTTCGCAGTTTCTAATATTTTTTGACCCCCGTATTGAGGACCTTTTCTTTTACCTTCCAATATCGTTACAGAATGGCCAGAAGACTCCAACAATTTCACCAGAGATCGGATAGTAGGGTTTTCAAGCGTGGTTGAAACGCAATCATTGTAAATGATAATATCAAAGGCTTGATAAGTTTGATTCAGAAGAGAATGTAAAAGAAGAGCTAATTCAATACCTCTATCTTTTGTTGGAATCCCAATAGTAACTCGAAAATCTTCTATTGGTTCTCTCTCAATCAAGAGTTTCTTCTTTCTTTTAAAGTGTTTTTTCTCGACTTCTTCTAAGAAGGGAAGCAAGTATTGCTTAGTTACAGATTCCCAAGTAAATTTTTCATGCATGAATTCAGCAGTCTTCATCGCCTTCTTCAGGAAAGTTTCATAGTTTTTGTAAACGGTAAACATTGCTTGTGAAAGGATTTTAGGATTGACATGATTCCAGTTACCTTTTAGATACGGATGGTCATTTCCTATGGGTGTAGAAACGCAAGGCACTAAAGACAATAATCCTCTCAAAAATTCGTAATATCCATTCGAAGAAGTAGCTACAACAGGAGTACCGGTGGCAAGAGCTTCAAAAGGAGTCATTCCAAACCAATCCGCTCTAACAGGGTAAACGTAACAATGAGAATCATAAAACAGTTTAACTAAGTTTTTCTGTCCTTCATTTTTACTAATCAAATTTATATGTTTTGAGCTACTACATAACCTCTCAATTTCTTCTCCTTGATAATAATCCATGTGAGTATTTTTATGAATATTCAACCTGAAGTTGTCGTTGTCGAAAATAGATTGAAAAGCCATTATTAAATCTTGCGTTCCTTTTCTTAGAGAAGTTTCTCCAATGTAGAGGAAAGTAAAAGGGGAAGACTTAAGCAATTCTTTAGGTTTAAAAATTTCTGGATCAATTCCATGAGGAAAAATGCGTATAGGAACTTCAACACCATTGTTAGCCATAATGTCCTTACTATAACCAGAAGGAGTTAACATATAATCCATAAATTCATTACAAACAACAGCTGGTAAAACTTCAGAAGAAGATTTATACCACCCTGAAGAATCAGCGCCTGTATAGCCGATATTAACTTTACAACGAACGCTAGGATATATATCTGGGTAACTAAAGAATATTCCAACGGAATCTTCTCTATATCCCTTTTTTAAAGCTTCTTGTACTTCCAACGGATAATCTCTGTCAGTATCTGAGGGCTCTAAAGCATGAAGTCCTACATCAAACCCAAGCTTAACTAATTCGCGAATAACGTTAACCGCTACAACTCCCATCGCTGTGAATTCATGTAGATAACAAATCCACGTAATCTTCACTTTTCCCGTCCTTTCTTAAGTTATTACCGCTCCAGTTCCTCTTTTTACTCCATATATACTAATGTCACAAACGCATCCTTCCCCATAGCAAGTTACATCGCAAGAGCAAGCCTGAAATTCATAACAAGAATCATCGCATTGGTCACACAAATCTACGTTACATTCACTATCACAACTACAAGCGGAGTAAGTATAACATTTGTTGTAGCATATTGTACACCCATATGTAGTATAATTACAATCACAAGAGTCGGAACAGCAACTTTGACCATAACACTGGTTAACACACTGACATGCATATCTAGTATAATTACATACATAACATCCACTATGCCCATAACAGGAAACATCACATTGATCACATTCGTCTGAATCACATGAAGAATCACAAGTGCATGTTTGGTGTTCGTAACATTCAGCGTCGCATATATCACAACTTTCTTGGTAGCAAGTGTTATAGCAAGTGCAGCTCACTAGTTACTCCTTTAATATGCATAAAGATCTTTTATATAACTACAGTCTGAAACAACTCGTTCCTTGTCCTTAAATATCCTAATTACTTTTTTGTTCAGCTCTTCTTGTTCGCTAGTTAAAGTAGGAACATAACCTATGAAAAAAGGGCCGTAGCTAATAGAAGTACCTTTTATTTCTTTCTCTAAATTAGAACTCGTTTTAATAAACAATGGTTTAAACCTATGTAAAACGTTTTCTATATTAACACGATCTACAAAATAAGAAGCATCTTCAAGGTCTCTTTCTTTTAAATCTGGCCATCTACTAATATGAGACAAGATAATTTTACAACCAAAAGACGAAATCGTGTTTATAGTTTCAATTAAAGAATCTAGAGTTACTCCTTTACTCATGTTATCTAGTATTCTTTTTGAAGGAAATTCTACACCAAGATACCATGTTAAATTCTCTGGTTTAGTCACTCTTGGTAGAGTTTCTTGGACAGCCTTCATTTCTCCTATACCGCCACGAATAAACAAGAAGTAGTTATATGTATCAGTATAAGGAAGTTTTGGCAAAATAGACTTTATGTCACTAGGTGAAAAAGATGGAGACCATAAATAAACAGTTCCTGGTATAGCGTACTTACGAAGTGTATCTAAATCAAATTCTCTTTTGTCTTCGCTACTATAGTTACAAAAAGAACACCTTTTTCCACTTTGTTCCCAGTAACATGTGCCACTTATGTAGAAAGTATACATTGGTAACAGATCTTTTTTGGGGAGAGGCTCTATTCTCCAAGTCGTTGGATTCGGTTTCCTATTGAAAATTTCTTCTGCTAAGCCTTTGTTAAATACCATGTTTTCCGGAAGATTGAAGAGAAGAATAGGGGGAGCAGCTCTAACTGTTGGCCCTCCAACTATAAACGTAATCTCTGGATACTTTAGAGCCCATAGATAAACAAGATATAATTGGGTATATAACCAACAACTTACAAAAACTTCATCGGCCTTCGCAGGTAACTTAAACTCCCCTTGAAGTTTTAAAGTTTCTTGAATAGTACTTGCAATATTATATTCTATCCACATTACTTCCCCTGCTTGTTTACAATCCTCTAAAACTGAAGAAAATCCATTTTGAACTGCATAATACGGGGTAAGTAAAGAGTGGGGAGGCAGATAATAGAACTGGAGAAAAACTCGTTTCATAAAATCACTCCATCTATATATTGACCACTAGGAAAAACTATATTCGCCCACAAAAAAGTATCTCCGCCATCTTTAGAAGGTTGTAAATATGACCCCTGATACCGGTAGAAAGTTTTTACTCTTCCATCGGTTGAACTTAACTTTAGTTCTAGTTCTTCTTTTGTTAAGTCTTTAGAGTTTAAAAGATCTGTAGTTTTTAAGAAATCTTTCGTTTCTGAACTTAACTCGTAATCTGAGTAAGATACCACCATTTTACCATCTCTATATGGTGGAAGAAGTTCATATTCAAGTCCCTTATCTTCAGCGTACTTTCTAAACATAAGTCTGAAAAGACCGTCTTTATAAGAAGAAGCACCTACTTTAATCGGACAGTACTGAAGATAAGTGTATAGTATTATCTGGAAAGATCTAAAAAGCTTCCATTTTTCTTCTTCCATTCCAGGAAAAGGAGGTTCATCTGGAACACTAGTTGTAGCGTCGATTATGGCTTCATCTTTGTATACAAAAGGAAATTTTTTCTCATCGAATCGGAGTACAACGTCTGAAACGCTCTCTAACCAGGAGATAGTTCCTGAATAGTCATCTGGTTCCCAAGTCTGCTCTTCTTTAGGCCACTTTTTATAACCTACAAGCTGTTCAACTATAGTATAAACTTGGTCAAAATAGAAGACAACTACATAATCAGCTCTTGCGTTAATAGTTTGGACGAACCATTCATGTCCAACATGGTGACCTCTGCTGATTGAAAACCAACCAATTTTGCCAGTAACAGATGAAGTAAGTTGTTGTAGTTCATCGAAAGAAGTAATTACCATGTATATCTCCCATAAATTATAAAAGAACCAAGATACTGAAAAACAACTCCAATTCCCATTAAAGTAGAGACATGTTCTGGTCCAGTTATGCGTTTAGCCCAACCCCAGTAGTTCGGAGTTTGTCCAGCAGCTATTGGTATATAAATAATTAACCAAACCAATGGCGCAGAGGGAGCAACGTAAGCTAGAACTGGAAACATTACCACTCCAATTAAGCAGAAGATCCAATAACCATACTTGTCTCCAACTCTTGCCGTAGGCCATCTAAGAAGACCAGCAAATATTGCTGCTATTCCTAATAACAACACAGCAATATCTCTATCGTATCCCGAGGTTTCTAATGAAGGAATCCATTTTGAATAGAGTACATAATGGAAACCTGTCATAATAAAATGGTAAGACATAAAAGACCAGAATACTGGTTTCTTAATCCACTCTTGAAGTTTATCAAGCTTCCAACCTTCAATTCTATTATCTGGCACATGTTTTAGTGATACTACTCCTGCAAGTAAGAAGAACAAAGACAAACCAAAAGCAGTCCAATTCCAACCTATTTCTGTTAAATAAACTCCTCCCCCAAGTAAAAGTAAAAAGAAAGCTGTACCAAAAAACTTCGAGGCAGCTTGAGGAGCGATTTTCCACCCCTCGTTTTCACTATACAATTTCATAGGACTAGAAAATGGCGCTAACTTCATCATAGTAGCTGCCGCACCAAACAAAATTCCAAATCCATATAAAGTATATGGAAGTAGAAGTAAACCTAAGGCACCAACTATAGTTGCCACTAAGAACACTTTTCTAGTCTGTATATTATCTAACAGAATTCCTATACCTAATGCAGAAATCATTACTACTAAAAAATAGATACTTAAAATCTTATCTAGAGGAATTCCTGTTCCTACTTTTGAAAAAGCTGTTAATCCTCTTTGGATCGCATAGGATCCAAATACTCCCATTGATAAAGGAAACCAAACCCATTTCTTCACTTTATCTTCCTTTCCAAGGTAGCTCACTACCGTCTGGTTCAACCAACCTTCGAGTATTGGGTGGCGGTCTTTGTCCAGAATACTTTGTAAGATAACAAATACATGAAGTGTCGCTGCTTTTATCTCTATAATAAATTTCTTCTTCAGATCCTTCTAAGTAACACATATTATAACAAATACATGGGCGCCCATCATATTGTTGTTTTTCAGGTTTAACTACTTCAGTTCCAATTTTGAAAATAAGCTTTGAATATCTACAAAAAGAATCTATTTTAGAAAATAAACTCCCAGTAAGGTCTACATGTACTGCATAACATCCTCCTGAACAGAACTTATATGCCTCGCAATCTCCGCATTGCTCTTTTCTTAACTTAGGGTAGTCTAAGAAAACTTGTCTCTTTTCATTAAACCCTTTCCATATATCTCCAATACACCACTTCTCTCTCACCTCTATATTTTCTTTCTTATCACCATACTTATTGAAACGATGACATGGATATATTTTACCATCTAATGAAAAACCTACATAACTTCTTCCAGCTCCGCAAGGATAGTACTGCCAAATCCCTCTTCCTGGATCTGATAAGTGGTGGCAATGGAGATCTTTATGCTCATTCATAAAACGAGCTACTAAGTTAAGTTGTTCTTCAAGTAGTTCAAATTCAGCGTCGCTCCATTTTTCTTCACAAACTGGGGAGAAAGCAAGCCACTTTACACCTTCTTTATAAAACCATTGGACTGATTCAAACAAATGTTGTATCAACTTTGAGGATAAAGACATTCTAAACCGAGCGTCAGGCCAAACGTCTAGTATTAGAGGAACTTTTCTTGCTAAAATATCCCAAGAGCCTTTACCATTAGGAAATATTCGATAGCTATCATGGACAACTTTAATACCATCTAAAGATATCATAAATTTAGATTTATGATCTCTAAGAAACTCTAGCTTTTCTCTATCTAGAAGTAACCCATTTGTAGTGCCACCAAAAATAACTTTATCTGACTTCTTTTCAGAATAAGCAATTAGCTTTTTCATCAAATTATACTGAAGAAGAGGTTCACCCCCCCAAAAAGTAATTTCAAAGTGATTGCGACCAGCTTTCTTAATAAGTTCTGCTTTATCAAAGAAAAAATCGACAATTCGTTTTCCCATCTTCAAATCTAAAACACGTTTTGTATTTCCCCAAGTAAAACAGTAAGTACATGCTAAATTACAAGCTTCGGTTAAATCAATAGTACAACTTACAATAGGTTCAGTATCATACCTCATTTCTTCCATCAAATGTTTCCTTTCTTAGGTTCTTATAATCCTAAACGCAATCAAACATTTCTCAATATCGTTACAAAGGTCAATATAGAAATAAAGAACATCACCTGCACTACATGCTTTTGTCCAGCCAGCTAAATTAGTATCTTCATATTTTATAGCGTTATTTATATATGGTTCATTACCACCAGTAATAGAATCTCCATTATCTGGTGGGTAACCTGCGTAAGTTGATTTCCAAATATCTATCTTTATGTCACCAGTTGTATCAGCAAATAGTCTTACTGCTTGAAGCGAGCAGTTAAACGGAACTTCAATACATCCCCCGTAACCTGGCGCTATTGGGTTAACTACTCCATCGAAGAAGAAATAGATTCCATAAGGCCCTGTATAACCACTTACTCCAGAATACCCTGAAATTCCAGAGTAGCTAGAGTAACCAGATATTCCAGAATAACCCGATATACCACTGATTCCAGAGTACCCCGAAATACCAGAGTACCCCGAAATGCCAGAATAGCCTGAAATTCCAGAGTAACCACTAATCCCTGAATACCCCGAAATACCACTGATTCCAGAATACCCTGAAATTCCTGAGTATCCACTTATTCCACTATATCCTGAGATACCAGAATAGCCTGATATACCAGATATTCCTGAATACCCTGAAATTCCTGAGTATCCACTTATTCCACTATATCCTGAGATACCAGAGTACCCTGAAATTCCACTAATCCCTGAGTACCCCGAAATACCTGAGTACCCTGAAATGCCAGAATAACCTGAGATTCCAGAGTAACTACTATATCCAGAATAACCGCTAAGTCCTGTTCCAGAAACTACAACTGCGTATCCTGCAACATTTACTGGAAAAATTATGGTTACGCCAGTTTCATCTGAAATAATTTCTTGAGGGATAATTACATTCCATGAAGTATCATACACTCCAACTATAACTGCTTGAGTTCCAAGGCCGTGGATTACATCCCAATAAGAATTTGCAACTGATTGACTATGGTAGTAAGCACCACCTGTAGTTCCGCTAACGCCAGAGTAACCTGATATACCAGAGTAAGAACTATAACCAGAAATACCAGAATAGGAGCTGTAACCAGAGATTCCAGAATAACCACTTATACCAGAATAACCGCTTATACCAGAGTAGCCTGATATACCAGATATTCCTGAATACCCCGATATGCCAGAGTAACCGCTTATACCAGATATTCCTGAATACCCCGATATACCACTAATTCCACTATAACCGGAAATTCCAGAATAACCACTAATTCCAGAGTATCCCGAGATTCCAGAGTAACCACTGATCCCTGAATATCCCGATATACCAGAGTAAGAGCTATACCCAGAAATACCAGAATAAGAACTATAACCAGATATTCCTGAATATCCACTGATTCCTGAATAACCACTTATACCTGAATACCCAGAAATACCAGAGTAACCACTTATACCAGAGTAACCACTTATACCAGATATCCCAGAATATCCGCTTATTCCTGAATACCCTGATATACCAGAATAAGAACTATAACCAGATATTCCAGAATATCCGCTTATTCCTGAATAACCGCTAATTCCACTTATACCAGAATAACCACTAATTCCACTATAACCAGAAATTCCAGAATAACCACTAATTCCAGAGTATCCTGAAATACCACTAATTCCAGAGTATCCTGAAATACCTGAGTATCCAGAAATCCCAGAATAACCTGAAATGCCAGAATAGCCTGATATACCAGATATTCCTGAATACCCTGAAATTCCTGAGTATCCACTTATTCCACTATATCCTGAAATGCCAGAGTAACCACTTATACCAGATATTCCAGAATAACCTGAGATTCCAGAATAACCTGATATACCGGAGTAAGAGCTATAACCAGATATTCCTGAATACCCCGATATCCCAGAATATCCGCTTATTCCTGAATATCCTGATATACCGCTGATTCCAGAGTAGCCACTAATTCCACTATAGCCAGAAATTCCTGAATACCCTGAAATTCCACTATAACCAGAAATACCAGAGTAACCACTTATACCAGAGTAACCACTTATACCAGATATCCCAGAATATCCGCTTATTCCTGAATACCCTGATATACCGGAGTAAGAGCTATAACCAGATATTCCTGAGTACGAACTATACCCAGATATCCCTGAGTACCCAGAATATCCAGACCTACCTGAATAACCGGAGACACCAGAATACCCAGAAGTTCCGATTATTATCATTCTGGCCATAGAACTGAAATCCTTAACTGAGTTTGGTAGATTTAACTTCTTCGAAATTCAGCCAGTTTTCTCTTCAAACAGTTGCGTTAAACTACTCTTTTTTATTTGTTCTTTGTCAAATTACTTTCTTATGGTTCGTCTAAAAGCTTAATCGTTTTTTCGAGAACCTCATCTTCTAAATCTAGTTGTTCTTTAGATTTCTCTCTATGGCGATCTCTAAGTATATCTCTACTTAGAACTAAAAACCTTCTTCTGAGGTGTACGATTTCAGGGTTGATTATTCTATGTTGGGGTTCTTTTTCACCGCTATAATTAGTTGCATGACATAAACAAGCTCTATTAGAAGAAGCATCAAAGTACCTTATTTCATAATCGGTTTTTTCAGAATAACACATGTTATAGCAAATACACGCTTTATCTTCTCTAGGTATATTTTCACCCCAGTTAGAGTCCAAAATCATTACTTCTTGCTCTTTCGCAAGTTCTACGTATCGTAATCCGACTCTATGTACAATCTCTTGATATCTACAAAGATATTCGTGAGGTGAATAAATATCTCCTGTTAGGTCAAAGTTAACAGCATAACAACCACCGTTACAAACTGACCGTCGAAATATAGAACACTTTAAACATTTCTTAGACGGGTGATTTTTCCACTCATAGAAAGATCTTCGCCATTCATGATTTATAAAACCATCGTAAATAGATGCAATCGTTATTTTAGATTTTGCTCTTTCTTCTGTAGTTTGGTTGTATTTGTTGAAACGATGACAAGGGTAGCAATAACCATCAATACTCCAACCAGAATAACCAGCACCGGCACCACATGGATTTTGTATGCCAAGATCTCTGTTGTTTATAAGAGCTTCATCATTAAAGTGCTTTAGCACAATTGGAGTACCTTCTTTCGCTCTTTTAATAGCGTAGTCTACAGATAAGTTAAACTGCTCTTCCAAAAGTTCCCAATCTTTCTCCGTCCAATTTCCTTCGAAGACAAGAGAAAATGCGATATTGTTTAAGCCAAGTTCCTCTACAAAGTATTGGATGGATTCATAAAAATACGGAGTTGCATCTACTGTTATAGAACTTCTGATTCTTTGAAAAGGAATTGTTTTCATCGCTACTCTTGTGTTTTTGTCAACTGTCTTCCAAGTTCCCTTTCCATCGCATGTTTTTCTGTGAGCGTCATGCGCTGGTTCTATACCGTCAAGAGAAATTAACATTACACACTTATGATCAACAACCCATTGAAACTTTTCTGGTGTATAGAATATTCCATTCGTAGTCCCACCAAACTCTAAATCCCAACCACCTTCCTTAGCTTTCTCTTCAGCATAGTAAGTTAATCTTTGTAGAAGATCCCACTCCAGAAGTGGTTCTCCACCCCACCAAGATATTGAACGTTTATTTCCCTGGTTGATATCGCCTTGCATTAACCACCAATCTATGATTTTTCTTCCAATATCTTCCTTTAAGACTCTCCCTTTTCTTTGCCCACTACGCCAAGTGAAGCAGTAATCACAAGCAAGATTACAATGTTCTGTTAAGTCAATCGTAGTAGAATGAAAAGGTGGGACGTTTTTAACGCAATCGTTTGTCCTTCTCATGACTTTGCTCCCATTTTTCTTTCAGTTCCATCAGCATTGGAAATAACTCTTTGAAAACTGAGCAGAACGGTGATCTTTTATCATAAGTACCATAAGTCAATTTCCTTGTAAAAGGACATCCACCTTGACACCAAGTAATCCATTCACATTCTTGGCATTCTGGCAAGTTTTTAGCTGACCAACGATGTGAGAATTTCACATCTGACATACGCATGATAGTATCAATACTACCAACAGTAGTATCAGGATCAGCGTTACATGTTCGAACTGTACCATCTGGATCAATAGCTATAAACCATCGACCACAAGCGTTAGGATTTTTAGGAGAAGACCAGGTTGGATAAGTAGATTCCATGATAAAATTTGGCCACATAACCCAGTCAGAAGCTAGCAAGATATTAAACATTTTACGCATTTGAGTTCGATATTCTTCAACATACCCCGGAATAGTTCCTCCATGATATAACCTGTTTACTCTCATATGAAAGTGGTGAGTAACCGCTAGTTCTGTTAATTTAGGAAGGCGGCTCATATTAAGTTCGTCTAAAACTATCGCTAAACTACAACCCCCACAAACTTCTTTTATTTCTAAACATCTTTTTTCTATCGTGGATAACGAAGATGTTGTAGGGTTAAGAAGTACTTTTACTTTCCGTTTTCTAAGTTCTGATAAGTAAGACAACACAAAATCTCCATTAGTAAATAAAACGTAAGTTCCCTCTTGAGGAGATACAGTATGAGATGGTTTATACTTTTCAATAGTATCAATAAGCGCAAACGTACTGTTTATATTAAGAGTTGGTTCACCTCCAAGAATATGTACCCTGTTTTCTATTACTTCTTCACGTTTATACATATCAGCAATCCATTTACCAACTCGTTCAGCCATATCAAAACTCATATCTTCTAGATTCCTCCAGTAATAGCAATTAGGGCAGTATCTATTACATTTCTTGGTTACATAAACGTTAGTATGTAAAGCATACATTGTTCATCCTCCCACAGTTTTCTTCACTAATTCTGCTGCTTGATCCATATCTCTAAGAGCTGTAAGAACTCGTTCTAAACTTCTACTCCCGGTTTTCATATATGCTACACGGTCCATCGTCCTGTACATTTCGCAATTCATCTCCATTAAAAACCTAGGTCCGTATATAGTATCGAATTCTTTTCGAACTATAATATAAGACTGTATTTCAGGACCATCTGAGTCGTAGATAGGAGATGCGCAAGGTAAGCTTCTATCATGTCGGAAAAGCGCAAAGTTGTTTCTTGATTTAGAGTACGGATAACAATATAGATGGTTAGCAACACCACTAAGAGACATCATATGCATAGTATCGCCAGATACACACCGAGATTCATGCTGCTGTCTATACCTAGGAAAAATCCATTTATTATA